>Ga0209084_1001652_pt1 | contig 18363 bp, 16 predicted proteins | sample C_130820_MF_Meta_FD_187309 | JGI IMG/M metagenome (GOLD analysis project Ga0209084, IMG submission 187309) | Freshwater microbial communities from Lake Croche, Canada to study carbon cycling - C_130820_MF_MetaG (SPAdes) (version 2) | ecosystem: Environmental > Aquatic > Freshwater > Lake... | reverse complement strand
GCGCCGCTCTTCTTCCAACCCATCAAAATCACTCATAGAATTTTCGTGAGGAAACAAACCTTCTTCCAAACCGGTGATGAACACGCAATCGAACTCAAGACCCTTAGCGGCATGCACGGTCATCAGCTGCACCGCGTCTTGCCCAGCCTGCGCTTGGTTGTCACCTGACTCGAGAGCCGCATGGGTCAAGAAAGCCACCAAAGGCGACAAGGTTTCACCGGTTTCTTGGTTAGGGGCGATGGCTTCTCCGCGAGCCGCTTGGGCGGCCGCAAAATCGGCTTGGCTTTGCATGGCCTCATCCACCGGCAAAGCCACCGCGTCTTTGCCAAAACCTTCTTGGCTGACAAAACTTTCGGCGGCATTCACCAGTTCTTGCAAGTTTTCTATCCTGTCAGCACCTTCGCGCTCGGCTTGGTAATGCTGAATCAGTTGGCTGTGGTCTAACACCAGCTCAATGATTTGACGCAGTGTTTGTCCTTGGGTTTGTTCTCTCAACACATCGATCTTGGCGACGAAGGCCGACAAATTGGCACCGGCTTTGCCAGCGATGGTGCTGACCGCGTCATGCAAGGCACAACCACTGACACGGGCGGCGTCTTGCAATTGCTCGATGCTGCGCGCGCCAATGCCACGCGGCGGGAAATTCACCACCCGCAAAAAACTCGTGTCGTCGCGTGGGTTTTCCAACAAGCGCAAATACGCCAAGGCATGTTTAATTTCGGCGCGCTCGAAAAACCGCAAGCCGCCATAAACACGGTAAGGCATAGCAGCATTGAACAACGCGGTTTCGATCACACGACTTTGCGCATTGCTTCTGTAAAGCACGGCCACTTCGCTGCGAGTTGAAACGCCTTTGCTGCCGTCGCCATCACGGGCGTCGCGCAACAATTGTTTGATCTCATCGACCATCCAATTGGCTTCAGCCAAATCGCCTGTGGACTCCATCACCCGTACCGGCTCGCCAGCACCTTGGGTAGTGTGCAGGTTTTTTCCCAAACGGGTTTTGTTGTGTTTGATGAGTTCGTTGGCGGTATCCAAAATATTGCTGTGGCTACGGTAGTTTTGCTCCAACTTGATTTGGTGCTTGACCTCGTACTCCCGCACGAAGTCGGCCATATTGCCCACGCGCGCACCGCGAAAAGCGTAAATGCTTTGGTCGTCGTCGCCCACCGCCAAGACCGCGCTGCTGGGGCCGCTGAGCAATTTAATCCAAGCGTATTGCAAGCGGTTGGTGTCTTGAAACTCATCAATCAAGATATGGCTGAAACGCTGCTGGTAATGCTGGCGCAGCGCATCGTTGTCTCGCAGCAACTCGTAACTGCGCAGCATCAGCTCGCCAAAATCCACCACCCCTTCGCGTTGGCACTGGTCTTCGTAGAGTTGGTAAATCTCTACTTTTTGCCGCGTTTCTGCGTCACGCACCGGCACATCTTTGGGACGCTGGGCTTCCTCTTTGCAAGCAGCAATAAACCATTGCAATTGTTTAGGGGGAAAGCGCTCGTCATCGATGTTGTGCTGCTTGACCAAACGCTTCACAGCAGACAGTTGGTCTTGGGTGTCCAGTATTTGAAATGACTGTGGCAGATTAGCCAACTTCCAATGCGCTCGCAAAAAACGGTTGCACAAGCCATGGAATGTGCCAATCCACATACCGCGCACATTCACCGGCAGCATGGCGCCCAAGCGGGTGAGCATTTCTTTGGCGGCCTTATTGGTGAAAGTGACCGCCATCAAACTGCCTGCACTGGCTTGGCGGGTTTGCAGCAGCCAAGCAATGCGGGTGGTCAGCACACGGGTTTTGCCTGAACCCGCGCCGGCAAGTATGAGGGCGTGCTCGGCGGGCAAGGTGACGGCAGCAAGTTGCTCTTCATTCAAACCCTGTAGCAGGGGGGTGTGCAAAGCGTTAGTAGCCAAGGCAGAAGAGGGGTCAGTGGAAAGCATGTCTTGATTGTAGGCAGACCCTCGAGGGATTCTGCGTAGAATCAACCACCGAGCCCAAGTTACTGCTGCTCGGTTAGTGACATTGCTAATTCGATAAAGCCCCAAGCGCTCAAACCTTTCAATTTTTGGAGCTTGGACCATGGAAATTTTTGATTACGACAACATACTATTATTGCCGCGCAAATGCCGGGTGCAAAGCCGCTCAGACTGCGACACCTCGGTCACCTTGGGCAAGCACAGCTTTCATTTACCCGTGGTTCCCGCCAATATGAAAACCGTGGTGAATGAAAGTATTTGCGAATGGTTGGCTCATAACGGCTACTTTTATGTGATGCACCGCTTCGATTTAGACACTCTGCAGTTTGTCAAAGATTGCAAAGCCAAAAACATGTTGGCTTCTATTTCGCTGGGCGTGAAACCAGCCGATTACGACACGGTGGCGCAACTTTTGGCCGAGGGTTTGGTGCCCGACTACATCACCATCGATATTGCCCACGGCCACTCCGAGAACGTGCACCGCATGATTGCGCACTTAAAAGAAAAGATGCAAGACACGTTTGTGATTGCGGGCAATGTCGCCACACCCGAAGCGGTGATTGATTTGGAAAACTGGGGCGCAGACGCCACCAAAGTAGGCGTGGGCCCCGGCAAGGTCTGCATCACCAAACTCAAAACCGGTTTTGGCACAGGAGGGTGGCAACTCTCAGCGCTCAAGTGGTGCGCCCGCGTAGCCACCAAGCCCATCATTGCCGATGGGGGTATTCGCGAACACGGCGATATTGCCAAAAGCATTCGCTTTGGCGCCTCCATGGTGATGATTGGCTCCATGTTGGCGGGTTTGGAAGAAAGCCCAGGGCAAACGGTGGAAGTCGACGGCAAGTTATTTAAAGAATATTACGGATCGGCCTCAGACTTCAACAAAGGCGAATACAAACACGTGGAAGGCAAGCGTATTTTGGAACCCATCAAAGGCCACCTCAAAGACACATTGCGTGAAATGCAAGAAGACTTGCAAAGTTCCATTTCCTACGCCGGTGGCACCAAACTGATGGACATACGCCGCGTCAATTACGTCATCTTGGGCGGCTCCAATGATGGCGAACACCTGCTGATGTAAGCTCAAACCCATGACCCTCCTCAAAGCCCCCGAACTGCTGCTGCCTGCCGGCTCGCTGGACAAAATGCGCGCGGCCTACGACTTCGGCGCAGACGCCGTGTATGCCGGCCAACCGCGTTACAGCCTGCGCGCACGCAACAATGAGTTTCGCTTGGAGCAAATCGGCATTGGCATTGGTGAAGCCCATGCACGCGGCAAGAAATTTTTCGTCACCAGCAACTTGCTGCCGCACAACGACAAGGTACGCACCTATATGCGCGACATCGAACCCGTAATTGCCATGAAGCCTGATGGCATCATCATGGCCGACCCAGGTCTGATCATGATGGTGCGCGAAAAATGGCCCGAGGTGTCCATCCATTTGTCGGTGCAAGCCAACACGGTCAATTGGGCTGCGGTGAAGTTTTGGCAAAAGGTGGGCGTCAAGCGCATCATTTTGTCGCGTGAACTCAGTCTCGATGAGATTGAAAAAATTCGCCAAGAATGCCCCGACATGGAGCTTGAAGTGTTTGTGCATGGCGCTTTGTGCATTGCCTACTCAGGACGCTGCTTGTTGTCGGGATACTTCAATCGCCGCGACCCCAACCAAGGCACTTGCACCAATGCCTGTCGCTGGGGCTATGGCACACAAGCCAGTGCCACCGACCCCAACACGGGTGAAGCCATGGCTGTCCCCATGGAAGCAGACTTCGACTTTGCCAAGTCGCAGCAAGAAGCCGAGCAAAGCTTTTCAGCCTGTGGCGACGGTGTACGCCACCCCGCCGCCGACAACATTTATTTACTCGAAGACAAAGGCCGCCCCGGCCCGCTCATGCCCATCATGGAAGACGAGCACGGCACTTACATCATGAACAGCAAAGATTTGCGCGCAGTGGAATATGTGGAGCGTTTGGCGAAAATTGGTGTCGATTCATTGAAAGTAGAAGGACGCACCAAAAGCTTGTATTACGTGAGTCGCACCGCGCAGGTGTATCGCCGTGCGATTGACGATGCCGTGGCCGGCAGGCCATTCAACCCCGAACTCATCACCGAGCTCGATGGCTTGGCCAACCGAGGCTATACCGCTGGCCTGCTAGACCGTCGCCCAGCCAATGACTACCAAAACTACGAGACCGGCCATTCGGTAGGGCACCGAAGCCAGTTTGTAGGCGAGGTGCGTGGCGTTGCAAATGGCTGGGCCGAAATTGAAACCAAAAACAAATTTTCAGTCGGCGACATGATTGAAATCATCCATCCCAGCGGCAACCGAACCGTCAAGCTGGAACAAATGAAAGACAAAAACGGTGCCGCCATTGAGGTTGCAGCCGGCAGCCCCACGCATGTGTGGATACCCATGGATGGGCCGGCTGACGGTGGTTTATTGGCGCGTCTTTTGTAAGCCGCTTAAACGGCTTTGGCGGTTTCCACGTACTCGTCAATTTGATCGAAATTCAAGTACTTGTAAATCTTGCTGCCATCGGCATTGATCACGCCCATATCGGCCAGGTACTCTGCTTGGGTGGGGATGCGCCCCAGCTTGGAGCAAATCGCAGACAACTCGGCAGAGCCCAAATACACATTGGCGTTTTTGCCTAAGCGGTTGGGGAAGTTGCGGGTGCTGGTCGACATGACAGTGGCGCCCTCTTTCACCTGCGCTTGGTTGCCCATGCACAGCGAACAACCCGGCATTTCCATGCGCGCACCGGCGTTGCCAAACACGCCGTAATGGCCTTCTTCCGTGAGCTGCTGCGCATCCATTTTGGTGGGCGGCGCCATCCACAACTTCACCGGAATGTCGCGCTTGCCCTCAAGCAACTTAGAAGCCGCACGGAAGTGGCCGATGTTGGTCATGCACGAACCGATGAACACCTCGTCAATTTTGGCGCCCGCCACATCGCTCAAGGTTTTGGCGTCGTCAGGATCATTGGGGCAGCACACGATAGGTTCTTTGATCTCGTTCAAATCAATCTCTATCACCTCGGTGTACTCGGCGTCTTTGTCGGCTTGCAAGAGTTGCGGATTGACCAACCAAGCTTGCATGGCTTGGATACGTCGGCCTATGGTGCGAGGGTCGGCATAGCCTTGGGCGATCATGTTCTTCAACAACACAATATTGCTGTTGATGTACTCGATGATGGGCTCTTTGTTCAGGTGCACGGTGCAACCGGCAGCGCTGCGCTCGGCAGACGCGTCGGATAACTCAAAAGCTTGCTCCACCTTTAGGTTGGGCAGACCTTCAATTTCCAAAATACGGCCAGAGAAAATGTTTTTCTTTCCCTTTTTCTCAACGGTAAGCAAACCTTTTTTGATGGCATACAGGGGAATGGCATGCACCAAGTCGCGCAGTGTCACCCCCGGTTGCATCTGGCCTTTGAAACGCACCAACACACTCTCGGGCATATCAAGAGGCATCACACCAGTGGCCGCTGCAAACGCCACCAAACCTGAGCCAGCGGGAAAGCTGATGCCCACGGGAAAACGGGTGTGGCTGTCGCCGCCCGTGCCCACGGTGTCGGGCAACAACATACGGTTGAGCCAACTGTGGATGATGCCGTCGCCTGGTTTCAAACTGATGCCACCTCGGTTGCTGATGAACTCGGGTAACTCGTGGTGCATCTTCACATCCACGGGCTTGGGGTAGGCCGCTGTATGGCAAAACGATTGCATCACCAAGTCAGCGCTAAAGCCCAAGCAGGCCAAGTCTTTTAACTCGTCGCGGGTCATGGGGCCGGTGGTGTCTTGTGAACCCACCGAGGTCATGCGTGGCTCGCAGTAAGTGCCGGGCAACACGCCTTGACCTTCTGGCAAACCGCAGGCGCGACCCACCATTTTTTGCGCCAGCGTGAAGCCTTTGCCATGGCTTTGGGGTACGGTTGGTAAACGGAACAATGTGGATACGGGCAGTCCCAAGGCTTCACGCGCTTTGGCGGTGAGGCCGCGGCCAATGATGAGTGGAATACGCCCACCCGCGCGCACTTCGTCAAACAGCACCTCGCTTTTCACGGTGAAGCTGGCAATTTCTTTGCCGTCTTTCAATGCTTTGCCCTCATAAGGGCGCAGTTCGATCACGTCGCCCATGTGCATTTGCGACACATCCAACTCGATAGGCAAAGCGCCCGCATCTTCCATGGTGTTGTAAAAAATCGGGGCGATTTTGCTGCCCAAACACACACCACCAAAACGCTTGTTGGGCACGAAGGGAATGTCTTCGCCAGTGAACCACAGCACGCTGTTGGTGGCCGATTTGCGGCTAGAACCCGTGCCCACCACATCGCCCACATAAGCCACCAAGTGGCCACGTGCACGCAGGTCTTCAATGAACTTAATGGGGCCACGTTTGCCGTCTTCTTCAGGGGTGATGCCCTCGCGTTTGTTTTTAAGCATGGCCAAGGCATGCAAGGGAATGTCGGGGCGGCTCCAAGCGTCAGGCGCGGGAGACAAGTCGTCGGTGTTGGTCTCGCCGGTGACCTTCAGCACACTGAGGGTAATGCTGTGCGGCACTTCGGGTCGGCTGGTGAACCACTCGGCATCGGCCCAAGATTGCACCACCGCTTTGGCCAAGGCATTGCCTTTGTCGGCTTTTTCCTTCACATCATGAAATTGATCGAACATCAACAAAGTTTTCTTCAAACCTTCGGCCGCAATCGGTGCGCAGCTTGGGTGGTCGAGCAAATCGATGAGGGGGGTGAGGTTGTAGCCGCCCAGCATGGTGCCCAGCAGTTCAGTGGCTTTTTCCGCTGACAGCAATGTGCATTTTTCAGTGCCGTGCGCCACAGCTGCCAAGTAAGAGGCTTTGACTTTGGCGGCATCGTCCACGCCGGCTGGTACTCGGTGGGTGATCAATTCAAGCAAAGTGGCTTCTTCACCCTTGGGCGGGTTTTTCAATAACTCGATGAGCTCGCCAGTTTGTTTAGGCGACAAAGGCAGGGGTGGGATGCCCTGCGCAGCGCGTTCGGCCACATGGTCACGGTAGGTTTTCAACATCTCAGGCTCCAGAAAATTAACGGTTGTTTGAAGAGGCTTCCAGCAAATCTGTGCGAGCAGAAGCCGGTAATTGTTGGGTTGCGGTTTTTTGTGCAGGGCTTTGACATCCGTCGGCCAAGCGCTTGAAGAGGCGCGAGTCCAACAGCATGGATTTCTCAGCGGTCTGAATCCAAATGGCGCCAGTTGTTTCTTCCTCCAAGCGCACAGCCCCCGAATCAGAAGGCACGGGGGTGAGGCGGAAGATAGTTTTATTCATCTTCAAAATAAAGTGCCCTGGTAAAGCAGTGTCAGGCCACAGCATGATGGTTTTTCGGTTTTCGCACACCAGCATGCCGGTATGCACATTTGCGGCTATGGCCAACACAGCGTCCAAAGCATGCACAGGACAGACGAAAAAGAACAGCGCATAACTGAACCATGCCCGCAGCGAATGTCTCATGTCGTTTCCCTTGCTCATGCTTGGAAATACCCTAAAGCCTGCTCGGGCAAAGCTTGCCCCGTGGCATGTGCTCTTTCTAACACGGACCAATAAAAACGGTAACTGGCGCGGTCATGCAATTGACCACCCCATTGGATTGGTGCCCAGTCGGCATTGATGGCCGCTTGCAAAATCTCGGTGGCCTGCTCTATCTCGCCGGGCGCTGGAGAGAAGGCAGCCAGTATCGGTCTGACTTGGCTGGGGTGAATACTCCACATGCGGGTGAAGCCCCATTCGTTGCCTGCACGCTGCGCACAATGTTGCAGGGCTTGTACATCTTTGAATTCCGTGACCACGCAATGCGAGGGAGTTTTGCCATGCGCGTGGCAGGCACTGGCGATGGCCAATTTGGCCTGCACCACCAAAGGGTGAGTGAATTGCCCGGCCACACCCATGGCAGAAGCAGGAATGGCGCCGCCATGCGCAGACACAAAATCCATCAGACCAAAACTCAAGGACTCAACACGGGAATGTGCAGCAATGTCAAAAGCATGGTGAACTGCCAAAGGCGACTCAATCAAAGCATGAACGGGAATATGCGAGCCACCGGCAGCATCAATGGCTTGCAAAGCGGTATGAATATCCGCCAACGTCTCGACCTTCGGCAGCATGATGTGGCACCAACGCTGCGCGGCGCGGCCCACCATGGTTTGGATATCGGCCTGAAAAACGGGGTGGTCAACCGCATGCACACGCACCGCCACCCGCGCTGCAGGCTCTGCAGCCAAGGCCAATTCGGTGACCAAGTGCGCATGCTCGTTCTCGCCACCCACGGGCGCACCGTCTTCGCAATCAAGGGTGACGTCCATCACGCCGACACCAAACTCTTGGTGCAACTCGGCCTGCATTTGCAAGCTTTTGCGCATACGGACCTCGACCCCGCTGTAGTGGTCGCACACAGGCAAGCGCCTTGCCGCGGCTTGCGCCCCTAGCAAGACGTCGCGTGGGTGTTTCATATGTGCTGCAAGTCGTTCGTGTTAAAGCAAATGAGCCACGCCCGCTTGCTCGTCGGTCAACTCTTTCAGAGTCTTGTCGATGCAGCCTTGGCTGAAAGCGTCGATCTCCAGACCTTCGACCACTTTGTATTCGCCGTTTTCGCAGGTCACGGGGAAACCAAACATCACGTCTTTGGGAATGCCGTACCAGCCTTGTGAAGGGATGCCCATGGTGACCCACTTGCCGTGGGTGCCCAAGGCCCAGTCGCGCATGTGGTCGATGGCCGCGTTGGCAGCAGATGCCGCCGAGGACAGGCCACGCGCTTCAATGATGGCTGCGCCGCGCTTGCCCACCGTGGGCAAAAACACATTGGCGTTCCACTCTTGGTCGTTGATCATGGTCTTGACCGATTCGCCGTTGATGGTTGCAAAGCGGTAGTCGGCGTACATGGTGGGCGAGTGATTGCCCCAGACGCAGAGTTTTTCGATGTCAGCCACAGCTTTACCGGTCTTGGCGGCGATTTGCGACGCCGCACGGTTGTGGTCCAAGCGCAGCATGGCAGTGAAGTTGCCGGGCTTCAAATCGGGCGCGGACTTCATGGCGATGTAGGCGTTGGTGTTGGCGGGGTTGCCCACCACCAAGACTTTCACGTCACGCGCGGCCACCGCATTCAAGGCCTTGCCCTGCGCGGTGAAGATGGCACCGTTGATGGCCAGCAATTCAGCGCGCTCCATGCCGGGGCCACGGGGGCGTGAACCCACCAACAAGGCGTAGTCCACGTCTTTGAAGGCGGTCATCGGGTCGCCATGCGCTTGCATACCCACCAAGAGGGGGAAGGCGCAGTCTTCGAGTTCCATCATCACGCCCTTGAGCGCTTTTTGTGGGCCTTCGACCGGCACTTCCAGCAGTTGCAAGATGACGGGTTGGTCTTTGCCCAGCATTTCGCCCGAGGCGATGCGAAACAACAAGGCGTATCCAATTTGGCCGGCTGCACCAGTGACGGCAACGCGAACAGGTTTTTTACTCATGACAATCTCCGAAGGTAAATTAAAACAAAACGTTACAAATATGCCGGCGTCAACCTCAAGACATATGTCTTATAGAAGATATGATAACTTCTCGGATTCACAATTTGCCTGACAGACTTGATTGAATCCCATCATGACCACTGAAACCAGCTTGCCACCCTCTGCTTCCATGGCAGGGAATGCGCCTGCTTTCAGCCCACTTTATCAGCAGATCAAAGGCTTGGTTCTGCAAAGCCTGCAAAGCGGCGAATGGAAGCCTGGAGAGCCCATTCCCAGTGAATTTGAATTGGCCGCTCGATATAAAGTCAGCCAAGGTACGGTTCGCAAAGCCATTGACGAGTTGGCACAAAACAATTTGCTGATTCGCCGCCAAGGCAAGGGTACTTTTGTGGCGACCCATGCCGAGCAACATGTGCAATACCGTTTTTTGAAGCTCAAGCCCGATACCGGCGACCTCAACAGCCAAGGCCCTGCCCAGCGATTCATCATCGACTGCAAACGCACCCGTGCCAACGCCGATGTTGCCAAGGCATTGAGTCTGCGCGGCGGTGACGCCGTGTTGCAACTGCGACGGGTGCTTTCTTTTGGCGGCGTACCCACCATTTTGGAAGACATTTGGCTGCCTGGTGGCCCCTTCAAAGGCTTGACGGCCGAGCGCTTAAGCGCCGACCAAGGCCCCATGTACGCCTTGTTTGAAACCGAGTTCGGCATCCGCATGGTGCGTGCGCAAGAGCGTTTAAGAGCTGTTAACCCCAGCCAGGAAGAAGCAGGCTTGCTGCAACTCAAAATCCCCATGCCTTTGTTGAGCGCAGAGCGCTTGTCTTTTACTTATCACGACAAACCCATGGAATGGCGCCGAGGCTTGTATCGAACAGACACACACTATTACGACAATGAACTGAATTGAATCTCCTTAGCAGCCTGTGTCATCCTCAATTTTTGTGCATTGCAATAGAATCAAAAACAACAGACCTTCAACCCCAAACTAAGCCCTTACAAGCGAACGACCGAAAGTCCCACCCATGACAGAACCCAGTCACAAGCGGCCTGAATTCCGCAACATCAATGCTTTTGTAGATTTGCCCAGCTACCGTTTGCCCGCTGCGGGATGGGTGTCCATCCTGCACCGTGCCAGCGGCGCGCTGATGTTTTTGCTGCTGCCTTTCATTATTTGGCTGTTTGACAAATCTATTTCTTCTGAGATTTCTTTTGCCAAATTCCGCGGGGCTTTCAATGTGGGCGTGGGGATTTACCCCGCTTGGTTCATCAGTTTGGTCACCTTGGCATTGATCTGGGCGTACTTGCACCATTTGATTGCGGGTTTGCGCCATTTGTACATGGATGCCACCCATAGCGTAGACAAAGCCTTCAGCCAACGCAGCGCTGTTTTTACCTTGGCGCTTAGCCTGGGCTTGACCGTGCTGCTGGGTGCCAAGTTGTTTGGCCTTTATTGATTTCAGGAAGATACAGCATGACAGATTCGATTGGTTCTAAGCGCTTGGTTGTCGGTGCTCACTATGGTTTGCGCGACTGGTTGGCCCAACGCATCACCGCCACCTTGATGGCTTTGTTCACTCTTTTGGTGCTTGTGCAGCTGATTTTTTCCAGTGGTCCTATTGGCTACGACAAATGGGCTGGCATCTTCAACCCGCAATGGATGCGCGCGCTGACCTTCACAGTCATTATGGCGCTTACCTACCATGTGTGGGTAGGCATGCGCGACATTTGGATGGACTACATCAAGCCAGTTCGTTTGCGCTTGGGTCTGCACATTTTTACGATTGTTTGGTTGCTGTCCTGCATGGCTTGGGCGGTTCAGGTTCTTTGGAGATTTTGATTGATGACACGCTCTTCTCTTCCCCGTCGCCGCTTTGATGTGGTCATTGTTGGTGCAGGTGGCTCTGGCATGCGAGCTTCGCTGCAACTCTCCCGTGCTGGCCTGAATGTGGCGGTGCTTTCCAAAGTGTTTCCTACCCGCTCACACACCGTGGCGGCACAAGGCGGCATTGGTGCGTCGCTTGGCAATATGTCCGAAGACAACTGGCATTTCCACTTTTACGACACCGTCAAAGGATCGGACTGGCTGGGCGACCAAGACGCCATTGAATACATGTGCCGCGAAGCACCCAAAGTGGTTTACGAGTTGGAACACATGGGCATGCCGTTTGACCGCAACGCCGATGGCACGATTTACCAACGCCCCTTTGGCGGCCACACCGCTAACTACGGAGAAAAATCTGTTCAACGCGCTTGTGCTGCCGCCGACAGAACCGGCCACGCCATGTTGCACACGCTCTACCAACAAAACATCCAATCGCATACCAACTTCTTTGTCGAGTGGATGGCACAAGACATCATTCGCGATGCTGAAGGTGATGTGGTGGGCGTGACCGCGCTTGAAATGGAAACCGGTGACGTGCATATTTTGGAAGCCAAAACCGTGCTGTTGGCCACGGGCGGTGCAGGCCGTATTTTTGCTGCCTCCACCAACGCCTTTATTAATACCGGCGACGGTTTGGGCATGGCGGCCCGCGCTGGGATACCGCTGGAAGACATGGAGTTTTGGCAATTTCACCCCACTGGCGTTGCCGGCGCGGGCGTGTTGCTCACCGAAGGTTGCCGTGGTGAGGGCGCGATTTTGCTCAACAGCTTGGGCGAGCGATTCATGGAGCGCTACGCGCCCACCTTGAAAGACTTGGCACCACGCGACTTTGTGTCGCGCTGCATGGACCAAGAAATCAAGGAAGGCCGTGGCTGCGGTCCCAACAAAGACTATGTGCACCTCAAACTCGATCACCTCGGTGCAGAGACCATCATGAAGCGCCTGCCTTCGGTGTACGAGATTGGCCACAACTTTGCCAACGTCGACATCACCAAGGAACCTATTCCTGTGGTGCCCACCATCCACTACCAAATGGGCGGCATACCCACCAACATCCACGGCCAAGTGGTCACACAAACCGCCACCGACCACAATGCCGTGGTGAATGGTTTGTATGCGGTCGGCGAATGCTCTTGCGTGTCGGTGCACGGCGCCAACCGCTTGGGCACCAATTCGCTGCTCGATTTGCTGGTGTTTGGCAAAGCCGCGGGCAACCACATTGTGGAGTTCCACCAGAAAAACAAGAACCACAAACCGCTACCGGCTGACGCAGCAGATCGCACCTTGGCGCGTTTAGACCGTTTGCAAGACGCCACCAGCGGTGAATACGCGCAGGACGTGGCCAACGATATTCGCGCCACCATGCAGCAGCATGCTGGGGTGTTTCGCACCCAAGCCAGCTTGGACGAAGGCGTGAGCAAAATCGCAGCTTTACGCGAACGCGTCAAATCCATTGACCTGAAAGACAAGTCGCAAATTTTCAACACTGCGCGCATAGAAGCCTTGGAGGTGGAAAACCTCATCGAGTGCGCCCAAGCCACCATGGTGTCTGCTGCCGCCAGACGCGAAAGCCGTGGCGCTCACACCGTCGATGATTACGCTGACACGCCGCAGCACCCGAATGGCCGCAATGACGAAGAGTGGCTGAAACACAGCCTGTGGTACAGCGACAGCAACAGCCTGAGCTACAAGCCCGTCAAATTACAACCGCTGAGCACCGAAAGCATTCCTCCCAAAGTCAGGACCTTCTAAATGAAACGCACCTTCAAAATTTACCGCTACGACCCCGAAAAAGACGCCAAGCCCTATATGCAAACCATCGAGGTGGATCTCGACGGCCATGAACGCATGTTGCTTGACGCATTGATGAAACTCAAAGCGCAAGACCCTACGTTGTCCTTTCGTCGCTCTTGCCGCGAAGGTGTGTGTGGCTCGGACGCCATGAACATCAACGGCAAAAATGGTTTGGCCTGCCTCACCAATATGCTGACTCTTCCCGGCGTCATCACTTTAAAGCCCCTGCCTGGTTTGCCTGTGGTGCGCGACTTGATTGTCGATATGACGCAGTTTTTTAACCAATACAACTCCATCAAGCCTTACTTGGTCAATGACACGCTGCCGCCCGAAAAAGAGCGTCTGCAGTCGCCCAAAGAACGTGAAGAGCTCGACGGTTTGTATGAATGTATTTTGTGCGCGAGCTGCTCCACCAGCTGCCCTTCGTTTTGGTGGAACCCCGATAAGTTTGTAGGTCCTGCGGGTTTGCTGCAAGCCTATCGCTTCATTGCCGACAGTCGTGACCACGCCACCGCCGAACGTTTAGACAACTTGGAAGATCCCTACCGACTGTTTCGTTGCCACACCATCATGAATTGCGTTGATGTGTGCCCCAAAGGTTTAAACCCCACCAAGGCGATTGGCAAGATCAAAGAGCTGATGGTCAGTCGCACGGTTTAAATGATTGACGAATCTTTCGATGCGCTGCCCAACGAGGCTTGCCTGCCTTCTTCGGCGCTGAGCAAATTGCGCTGGCGAAGCCGGCGTGGTTTGCTGGAGAACGATTTGTTTATTGAAAAGTTTTTTAATCGACATGCATCGTCCTTGACCGTGGGTCACGCACGCAGCATGTATGCATTGATGGAATTGGCAGACAACGATTTATTGGATGTTTTTTTGGGAAGACCCCACAGCCAAGCAATCGCCCAACAAGAAGATGTGAAAGCACTGCTTTGCCTCATCAAGGCATGACCCCCCCATTCATTAGGAAGACCCCATGAAACTCGCAAACTATTCGGCAACCTTGTCTTTCAGCAACGGCACACCCAGCGTAGATATTCCTGTCTACAGCGGCTCCATCGGCCCAGACGTGATGGATATTCGCAAGCTCTATGGCCAAACTGGCATGTTCACATACGACCCCGGTTTTTTGTCTACCGCTTCGTGCCAATCTGCCATCACTTATATTGACGGTGATAAAGGTGAGTTGCTTTACCGTGGCTATCCCATCGAACAACTGGCCACCAACTGCAACTTTCTAGAGACCTGCCACCTGCTGCTTTACGGTGAGTTGCCTAATGCCCAGCGCAAACACGAGTTCACCCAAACCGTGACCCACCACACCATGGTGCACGAGCAAATGCAATTTTTCTTGCGTGGTTTTCGCCGCGATGCCCACCCCATGGCCGTGCTCACAGGCTTGGTGGGTGCCTTGTCTGCTTTTTATCACGACAGCACCGATATCAACAATCCCGAGCACCGCGAAGTGGCAGCGATTCGCCTGATTGCGAAAATGCCGACGTTGGTAGCTATGGCCTACAAATACGGCGTTGGGCAGCCCTTTCTTTACCCGCAAAACGATTTGTCTTATGCAGGCAATTTCTTGCGCATGATGTTTGGTACGCCTTGCGAGCCTTATGTGGTCAACCCGGTGCTCGAGCGCGCTATGGACCGCATCTTCACTTTGCATGCAGACCACGAGCAAAACGCCTCCACCTCTACCGTTCGTTTGTGCGGCTCTTCTGGCACCAACCCTTTTGCTGCGATTGCAGCCGGTGTGGCTTGTTTGTGGGGACCGGCCCACGGCGGCGCCAACGAAGCTTGTTTGAACATGCTCGAACATATTCAGGCTAACGGAGGCATTGCCAAGGTTGGTGAATTCATGGAGAAAGTCAAGGACAAGAATTCAGGCGTGAAGCTCATGGGTTTTGGTCATCGTGTGTACAAAAACTACGACCCACGCGCCAAGTTGATGCAAGAGACTTGCAACGAAGTTTTGCTAGAACTTGGCTTGGAAAATGACCCCTTGTTCAAACTGGCCAAGGCTTTGGAAAAAATTGCGTTAGAGGACGAGTATTTTGTTTCTCGCAAGCTCTACCCGAATGTCGACTTTTATTCTGGCATCGTGCAACGTGCGATTGGCATTCCTGTGAACTTGTTCACTGGCATTTTTGCGCTGGCACGCACGGTGGGCTGGATTGCGCAATTGAATGAAATGATCAGTGACTCAGAATACAAAATTGGCCGTCCGCGCCAACTTTTCACCGGTTCGCCCAAGCGCGATGTGCCCGAATTGAGCAAGCGCTGAGGGGTTGAAATGACTGTTGTGAGAAAAGCTGTTTTTCCAGTGGCGGGTTTGGGTACCCGCTTTTTGCCTGCCACCAAAGCCAGCCCCAAGGAAATGCTTTGCGTGGTGGACAAACCGCTCATTCAATACGCGGTGGAAGAAGCCGTCGAGGCGGGAATTACCGAAATGATCTTCGTCACCGGTCGCAGCAAGCGCAGCATTGAAGACCATTTTGACCGCTCGTTTGAGCTAGAGCATGAACTCGAAGCCAAGCATAAAACCGAGTTGCTGAAATTGGTGCGCAGCATCAAACCCGCGCATGTCAACTGCGTTTATGTCAGACAACCCGAGGCCCTCGGCCTGGGTCATGCGGTCAATTGCGCCGCCTCTTTGGTGGGTAATGAACCTTTTGCCGTGGTGCTGGCAGACGACTTGCTCGACCACCAACCCGGCGTGCTCAAGCAGTTGGTGGGCATTTACGAGCATTACCGCTCCTCGGTGGTTGCGGTTGAAAAAATTCAACCCGCACAAAGCAAGTCTTATGGCGTGGTCGCTGGCATATCGGCTGGTGAGCGACTCACCAAGTTGTCCGATATTGTGGAAAAGCCCGAGCCCAAGGATGCGCCTTCCGATCAAGGTGTGGTGGGTCGCTACATCTTCACACCCAGTATTTTTCAGCACATCTCCAAACTCAAACCGGGGGCCGGCGGCGAGTACCAACTCACCGATGCTATACAGAGCTTGCTCAAGCTTGAAGCGGTTTATGCCTATGCCTACGAGGGTGTGCGTTACGACTGCGGCAGCAAGTTGGGGTTTTTAAAAGCCAGCGTCGAGTTCGCCTTGAAGCACCCTGAAACCGGCAGCGATTTCAGGGCCTATTTGCAAAACCTGTCGCTTTAATTCAGCGGCCAATGCTGAAGTAATCGAAGCCGCGCTCGCGCATACGGGCTGGCTCGAACAGATTACGGCCATCGAAAATCGCCGGCGTTTTCAGCGATGACTTCATGCGCTCAAAGTCTGGCACGCGGAAATTTTTCCACTCTGTCATGATGACCAAAGCGTCTGCGCCCATCAATGCGGCTTCTTTGGTGCCACACAACATTAAGTCGGGACGGTCACCGTAAATGTGCTGGGTTTCTTCCATGGCCGCAGGGTCGAAAGCTTGCACGCGCGCACCGGCTTGCCACAATGCTTCCATCACCACCCGACTGGGGGCTTCACGCATATCGTCGGTATTGGGCTTAAATGACAAGCCCCACAAGGCGAAGGTTTTGTTTTTCAGTCCGTCTTTGAAATAACGTTGAATCTTCTCAAACACCACATGCTTTTGCGCTTGGTTGCGCGACTCGACTGCATTGAGTATCCAAGGGGTGTAGCCTAAGCCCTCGGAAGTTTTCACCAAAGCGCTGACGTCTTTGGGGAAACAGCTGCCGCCGTAGCCGGCACCTGGGTAAATAAAGTGGTAACCAATGCGTTGGTCACTGCCAATGCCTTGACGAACCGACTCGATATCAGCGCCCACCAGCTCGGCAATATTGGCCATTTCATTCATGAAACTGATCTTGGTGGCCAGCATGCAGTTGGCCGCGTATTTGGTGAGCTCGGCACTTCGCACATTCATGACAATGACTTTGTCATGGTTGCGGTTGAAGGGCTCGTACAACTCGCGCAAGATGTTTTCTGCCTTGGTGCTCTCGGTGCCAATAACAATTCGGTCAGGCCGTTGACAGTCTGCAACCGCTGCGCCTTCTTTTAAAAACTCAGGGTTGGAGACCACATCAAAAGCCAAGTCCACGCCGCGCGCCTTGAGGGTTTGGGCAATCATGTCCGTCACTTTGTCGGCCGTGCCAACGGGCACTGTGGACTTGTCGACCACCACGGTGTAAGCCGTCATATGGGTGGCAATGGTTTTGGCCACCGCCAAAACATGTTTCAAATCAGCGCTGCCGTCTTCATTGGGCGGCGTGCCAACAGCGATGAATTGAACTTCGCTTTGCTCAATCGCTTCCTTGGCGTCCGAAGTGAACAACAAGCGACCCTCGGCAAAATTACTTTTCACAATCGGCTCAAGACCGGGTTCGAAAATCGGGATTTCGCCTTTGCGCAAACGTGCAAGTTTGTTTTCATCAATATCGACGCATATCACCGTATGACCTGCATCAGCCAATACCGCACCTTGCACCAAACCTACATAACCCGTACCGAACACTGCAATTTTCATAAGTTGCTAACAGAAAAAAATGTCATCTTAATGGCGGAATATGTCAAAAATTTGTCACACAAACACCTCGGCCAAGGCCAAGCTTGGCGCTTGGGCGTCTTTGGCAGCCAACAAGGGTGGCGCTTTGATGGGCCAATCAATGCCTAAGCTGGGGTCATTCCAGGCGATGCAGCGCTCGTAAGCGGGGGCATAGTAGTCGGTGGTTTTGTATAAAAAATCTGCGCTGGCACTCAGCACCACAAAACCGTGGGCAAAACCAGGCGGCACCCACATTTGGCGTTTATTGTCCGCACTCAAATTCACCCCCACCCATTGCCCAAAATGCGGTGAGGAGCGGCGGATGTCGACCGCCACATCAAACACTTCGCCCTCGGTGACACGAACCAATTTACCTTGCGGTTGTTGAATTTGGTAGTGCAGTCCACGCAACACACCTTGGGCAGAACGGCTGTGGTTGTCTTGCAAAAAAGTCACCTCCAAGCCAGTGGCCTTGGCAAAATCTTGGGCATTGAAACTTTCAAAGAAAAAACCGCGGGCGTCGCCAAACACCTTGGGCTCCAATATCAACACGCCGGGCAATGCAGTAGGTATCACTTGGTAAGCCATGGCAGTTATTTCAGAAGTGACAAAAGGTATTGACCGTAGGCATTTTTGGCCAAAGCTTCGCCCTGTCTTTGTAAAAGGGCGGCATCAATCCAGCCTTGGTGAAAAGCAATTTCCTCGGGACAAGCCACCAT
>Ga0209084_1001651_pt1 | contig 18388 bp, 32 predicted proteins | sample C_130820_MF_Meta_FD_187309 | JGI IMG/M metagenome (GOLD analysis project Ga0209084, IMG submission 187309) | Freshwater microbial communities from Lake Croche, Canada to study carbon cycling - C_130820_MF_MetaG (SPAdes) (version 2) | ecosystem: Environmental > Aquatic > Freshwater > Lake... | reverse complement strand
TTTCCGGGGTACGCTACAGGTTGGGCTGTCGAGGGCGGTTCATGCACTAGCGACTCATCCGATGCTGATATTTGCTGGGTTTTTGGGGCCGACACGCGGAGGAAATAATTCTTTGTCGTTTTCTGTGGCCCTGAATTAACTACAAGATAGTTGTTGACGCCCGTATTTCAGGGGCGTAGAGATAGGGCCGAGGCCAACCACCCAACGGGAGAACCCGAAATGCCCATCCGCAATTCCAAGCAAACCTGGGAGCCCGGCCAGAAGGTCAACGTCGGCTTCCTCCGCGACCTCACGGTCGTCGAGAAGGTGCCGACGCCCGGCGACTCGGCGCCTGACGCCTACGTTCTCAGCCACCCCGGCGACGGCCTATACCTGCGCTGGTACCGGTTCGTGCCGCACAAAGGCATCGAACGCTGCTTGTCTCTGGCCGACGCGAGGATTTCGTCATGAACCACTACGCGCAGGCGGGCCTCATCGAGGCCTACGCCGCCGGCCTCGCCGAAGGCAAGGCCGCCTTCCACAACACCGATCCCGGCGACTGGCTTGATCACTGTCCCTACGTCGAGGGGTCGCCGGAGCAGGAGGCGTGGATCGACGGCTGGTACACCGCCGAAAACGAGTCCCTCTAGGATCAGGAGACAACCATGACCAACGACCACGTCCATTCCGGCATGCGTGCTGCCCTCGACATCGTGGCGCCGCCCGCGGCGGCCAACCGGGCCATCGCCGATCTCACGCGCTTCTTCGTGCGGTACCGCCGCACCTTCGACTCAGAGGCTGTCGATGATCTTGTGGAGGCGCTGGCCAAGGCTCTCGACGTGAACATCGGCGCCCCCGGAGACGAGATCGAGATGGCCATTCGCGCCAAGCTGCGGGAAGTGCTGTGACGCAGCCAAGGGTCAGATATTGGATCGAAGAGGAAACGGTCCGCGTCGGCACGACTACCGTCACGTCGGGCACGACGACGAGCATCATCATGTTTCGCGTCTTTCGGGAGAGACACGGGAAATTCAAAACCCTTGTTGGCGAGTCCGTCGACTTCCACGAGGCGAAAGACATCCTTCGATCCCAGGAAGACCTGGACCGAGACGACTACGACAGGGAGCGAGTGAAATGAAAATCCAGTGGCCCTTTGTGCGGCGTCTCGATCACGAGCGGCTGCAAATGGAAAACTACACCTTGCGCGATGCCTTGCGCGAGGCGAACAAGGAGCTGGCGCGTCACCGCAGCCTGCTGGCGGGGTTGCGTGCCGGCGAGACCAAGATGTTCCAGGCCATCGAGACCATGGCCCGAGGGAGGGACAGATGACCGAACGAGCTATCGCGGCGCTGGTCCGCATCAAGGACCTCAACGTCGCGTGGAAATACATCACGCGACCCAGCGCGCAGACGGGCCTTCGGCGCAGGCTCGAGCCCAGCCAGATCAGCCGGCTGAAGCACGCGATCAAGGAGGAGCTGGATCGCCAGGCCGCGATCATCCACGAGGTGTTTCCTGTGGAGGTCGATCCCGAGGTGGGGCTCCAAGATCAGGAAGGGGCTCGGCAGGAGGTCATGCGGACTTCGCCAGCGTGTTCAGTGACAGCTTCAGGGCCGCCGCGATCTTGACCACCGTGCGGAAGCTGGGCGTGATCACATGGCCGGTCTCAATCCGGCTCAGCATGGGGTTGCTGATGCCGGTGCGGCGCTCCAGCTCCCGCAGACTGAAGCCATGTTCGGCGCGCGCTTCCGCCAAAATCTTGCCGAGCGTCTTTTCCATTCTCGCAATGTGGGCGCGCTCGCTGTCCTAGTCAAGCACGACGCTCGATAAACTTCGCAAGATTGTTAGAAGCCGAAGTCCTTCGGGAAGTCGTCGCGCTCGCGCCAGAACGCCGGCCATCGGTAATAGCCCCACGTCCATTCGCCGAGCGGCCATGTCACGAGCTGGAGGCGGGGTATCACCATCACGTCTTCCTGTGCGGGTACTTCCCCAGCACGTTCTGGTGGAAGTGCTTGCCCACCGACTCGGCGCTCTTCATCGCCTCGAACGCCGCCTTGGGGACGCCCGAGTAGACGAACAGGCCGCCCGTCTTGAACTTGACGTGCAGGCCCTGGTCGTCGTGGCCGATCTCTTCGATGTTCGTGCTGACGACTTTGTGCATGTCGGGCATCAGATGATCCCCTTTTCTTTGGCCCACGACTCGGGAAGCGTGATCGTGTGCGTCTTGCCGTCGGCATTACGCTCGATCTCGATCACCGACTTCGGCAGCCACGTCGGCTTCTCGGCGCCGTGGTCGACGAGCACCGCCTTGTCGGTTTCATGGACGAGGACGACGCTGATGTCGAGTAGATCGGACTTGTAGCTCATGTTGCCGTCCTCGGCGTGATGTTGGGCATGTCGTCAAGCAAGCCTTCGCGGAAGTCGTCCACCTTTGCCTGGAGATCGGGGGGAAGCGGCGCCTCGCGGTATTCCTTTTGTTTTTCAGGGCTCATTGCCAGATAACGACGCCGCTCGTTGCCTTGAACCCAGAGCAAGAACATCTCCGGGTCTTCGCGCATTGTTTTCGCCATGTCTTCTATAAGACGGCGCATTGCGTCTCGGTTAAAAGGTATGCTCACTTCATCCCTCCCGGCTGACGCTCGTTCCGCAGCCGCTCGCGCACCGGTCCGCGGGCCGGCTGAACGACTTCCTCTTCTTCCTCGCGCTCGGTCTCCGGCGGTTCAGGCTCGGCCTCTCGCTTCGGCGCCGTTGGAGCCTTCACGCCGACTTCCACCGGCATCTCGGCCGTGACCCAGATGCCAAGCCGCTCCGACAGGCGAAGCGCCGCCTCGGCCAGGAAAATCGAGCTGGCGACGGTGTCGATGGTCTGCATGCGGGCGTCGACATCGTTGGGACGGTCACTCATGTACGCCTCGGCGAAAGGCGTACATGCCGCGGCCTCGTAGTCGTTGTCCGCCATCACCAGGCCGATCATCGAGCGCGCCACCTGGGCGGCAAAAACGGCCTCGGGCCCCGTGTTCTTGAGGGTGCCGATGGCGGCGTCGATGTTCGAGGCAACGGCCATGCGCGCGTCGATGTTGACCGCAGCCGGGTGCTGGCCGGAGACGAAGTTCATCGCGTTCTGGCACGCCTGCGCCAGCTCGGGAGAGCGGATCACGTTGCGGGCGTTGCGGGCCATGTAGAAGGCCGCTCGCCAGCGCACGGCCGAATCGATCAGGCCGATGCACGACTCGGGGATGTCGTTCGGTCCCAGCTCGGCGCCGGGCTCGGAGTCGGAGCGCACGCGGAACAGCAACGCCTGGCCGACCTGCCTGGCTTCGTTCCACAGTTCCGAAAACGTCAGCAGCTTCGGCGCGACGCGCCACTCAAACTGGGACGGCATGACGACGCCGGGATGGATGACGAAGTAGCTACGCATTGGTTTCTCCTGGTTGGGTTCGGATGCGGCCCTCGAACAGGTCGAGCAGCGCGGCTACGTCTTCGGGGGCCGGCGTGCGGAGGCTTTCGGCAAGCATAGTGTCGCCGAGTCGTACTTCTCGACCACTACGTACGCGCGGAGATTGGGCAGCTTCCTGGCGCGCGGCGAAGAAAGCGTCGTTCTCCGGGTTCTGCCATGCCGCTTCGGGATGCCTTATGGAGGTCAGGGCAACGCCGTCGCCTCGGTTCAGTGCCGCCGCGATAGCGTTCTGATCGGTCGTAGCCCGACGCATGGCGCCAGTGAACGCAGGATTGAACCCGACGGGCGAGGCATCGCCCGCCTCCCGACAAGGAGCCTCGGTCGGCGGCGGCACCGCCACGATGGCGTCCAGCACCTTCATCGTGTGGCACCGGAACCGCAATCGCAGCAGGGACACGAGCATCGGATCGTCGAACGTCGGCTCCTGGCCCGCCTCCTGCATCGTCAGGATCGCCGCTTGAGGTTTGACTCGCCACACCAGCAAGTCGTCGCCCTGCCCCTGGGTGTGATCGAAGAACGCCTCGAGCGCGCCGAGCAGGCCGCCGTCGAACGTCGCGGCAGAGACGCCGCTGTGCTCGTTGGTGGTTGTGTCGCGCGTCAGCATGAAGCCGAAACCGAACGTGGCGTAGATGCGACGGGCGTTGTTGAATGTGCTATACGCACGCGGCGGGCCGTCGACCTGATACGCGAAGCGCTGGGCGAAGAAGTTGGTCGCGACGTCGATGGCGTGTTCGGGCGTGATGGTCATATGTTCGGGCCCTTCGGAATTTCCATGTAATGGGTGGGTTGCGCAGAGCCGCCGAAAAAATCAATGACGGCCTGCCAGCCTGCGTCGTCCGAGTAGACGCACCAATGGGGATGGCCACTATGATTATAGAAATCCTTTTCCCATCGGACGTCGGGTATCCGTTCGGCGCCGCGCGAATGAACGACCCACACGTCAATGGGCCGATCCTTCGGCGCGTGCTTGATCTCGATCCAGAGGCTCATGTGTCCTTCGCCTGTAATTGATCGTTCGCGTCCCAACCGGAATCGGCGGCGCCCCACACGTCGACCACGACCTCGAGACCCTGCGCCGTCCACGCCGCCTGCGCCTGGCAAGCGCCGAGCATTCCAGCGTAGTCATTGTCCGCCGCGATGAAAACCTTCCTGACCGAAACAGGCAGCGCGAGCGCGGGCAGGTTCGATGCCGACAGCGCCGCGATCCCGAACGGCACGCGCCGCAGACGCATCGCCGATAGAGTGCTCTCCCAGCCCTCTCCGACGACCACCACGGGCCCCGGCGTCCCGAAAGGCACTCCGCAGGCCCGGCGCACGCCGATGATCTGACGTACCTTTCTGGGCTTCCCTGTGCGCCGGTCGACGCGCGGCGTACCGGTGGGCGAGAGGGCCAGGGTCGAGATACCTGTGGCGCGGATATTCTGGTCGTTCAAAGTCGTGCAATCGACGACTATGCCCAAGACGCAAGTACCGCCCGGCCGCTCCGGGTCCTCGGCGACGCGCAGGAACGTCGTCTCCGGCTCGGACAGGACGATGCCGCGGCTTTCGAAATACCGATGGGTCATGTCGTCGGGCGTCAGCAGCAGGGCGCCGTCGAGGTACTCCTTGGCGCGCTTTTTGGCCGCCTCCTGGCTTGCGATCTGCTCGCGCCTGTTGGAGGCATACTCGGCCGCAGTGAGCCGTCGGCGCGCCGGCAGCAGCCCCAGCCGCGCCAGCTCCTGGGTGACGTTGGCGTGGACGCAGCCCACCATGCAATTATACGCCACGTTCACGTCGTCCTTGCTCCAGACGGCGAGGCTCGGCGAGTGGTGCAGACCATCGGCCTCGTGAACCGGGCACGGCACGCGGAATTCCCGCCCGAAGCGGCGGGTCTGGGTTCCAAAGTGTCCCGAGATTGTGTCGGCGAATTCGAGGACGGAGGGCATCGACGTCGACTAGAGCCCGTCCGCGACGTGACGCGTGATCGAAAGCCGGACGTCCTTGACGACGTGCGGCGGTCGACGCTTGGTCAGGCTCTTCGCAACGGTTCGTTTATTGGAACCTTGGCGTTTGCCGCTGGCCTGTTTGGTTGGTTGCGGCGCGGACAGCGTGAAGACGCCGGCTGCAAACGTGCCGCCACGGTCGAAGGCGATGATCTCGGATCGAAGAGCGGGCGGCGTGATGTAGCGCGTCCACGATCCCTTGTTGGTCTTCACATAGACGCGGCCCAAATGGACACGGACGTCGAGGGCGTGCAGCTCGCGACGGCAGGCACGGGCGACGGCGCAGGAGTCGGGCTCCTTGCGGTCGGCGCGCGAGCAGTCGTTGTCGGTCACACTGAGCAGAATCGCCTTTTTGGCGTCATAGATCGGCAGGTTCTCGATGGACTTGGGGGACATGATGGTTTCCTGAAGAGGGTGAAAGGGGGAGCACGATGCCCCCCCCCACGAGGCCTAAAACGGAATGTTCTCGCCGACAGGCGCCGACCGACGAGCCTGGTCGCCACCCGTCGCCCCGGCAGCCGAGTCGTCCTCGGCCTGCGGCGGCATCGGCCGAACGAGGCCCTCCTCGACGGCCTTCCTGAATTCCTGTGCCTTGGCGAACCAGGCGATGCCGAACTTCGGGTGCGCGAGGGTGAAGGGGCCGGGCTCGATCTTCCAGCCCGCCCAGCTCTTGTCGCCCTGCGGGCCGCCGCTCTCGGGCACCGTCGTCATGTGGTAGATGCGCGCGAAGGCCGGTGCGATGAAGGGACGGCCCGCGGCGTCGATCATCTCAAAGTTGATCAGCGCGTTCCAGCGCCGCGCCTTGGCGTACTGCGTGCTGGTCAGCGAGCAGATCAGCGGCTGCGCGTAGCCGTGCTCCTCGTCGAGCAGCAGCCCGTAGTAGGTGGCGGCCGGCACAACGTCGTTGCCGTCGGCGTCGATCTTGGGACCGAATTCGCGGCCGGGCTCCTTCCAGCGCGCGGCGCGGTAGCCCGAGTCGTCGGTGAACCACTGCTTCACCAACTGCCCGCGGTTGGGCTTCCAGGTCGTGTAGTGGGTCTCGAACTTGCACACGATGAGAGCCGCCGCCGCCCGCAGCTTGAGCGTCAGGGTGTCGATGATGTCGCCCTCGCGCGCATCGGGGATGTAGGCCGCCGTATTGCGCTTCATGTAGTCGCTGCTCGCCTGAACGATGGCGAGGTAGGGGACCATCATTTCCGACGGGCCCTTGGCGTCGGAGGCGTGACTCGCCCCCGACATCGCCGCGAGCTGATCGGCCGAAAGCGTGAGACCGCCCATCATCTGGGGCGCCGTCACGATGTCCTTCTTGGTGGTGCTGGCCATTGACTTGGTTCCTTTACGAAGTTGTGGATCGCTTGGTGAGCTTGACGCCGTCGAGCACGGTGACGCCGAGCGTCTCAAGCGGGATAGGCAGGCCGTCCTTCAGGCGCTGCCGGACCATGGCCTGAAGCGTCGTGTGGTGAATGGTCTCGTCCATCGAGACCTCGGCTGAGTTGTCGCCGCGAAGCCGCTCAAACAATTCGAGCGCCTTGTCGCGCTCGTCCCGGCCGTACTTGGCCTCGACGACCGTCTTGATCAACGGCTTGTAGCCGTTCTCCTCGGCCCACGAGACCGCGGCGGCGTGTGCCTCGGGGTCATCCTCGATCTTGGGCAGCGCGCCCGTGATGAAGATCGTCGTCTTGGCCTGCGCCCCCGAGGGGATACTGGCCGAGGTGACGCCGTGGCGGCTGAAGACATCGGGAATGACCGTCGTCCGCAGATCGTGGAGGAAGCTCTTGGCGGCATCCAGTTCGGCCTTCGCGGCCTCGACCCGAACCGTCGCCGCTTCAAGAGCGGCGACGGCCGAGCCGACCTCCTCGGGGGGAGGAGAGATCGGGCGTGGGGGCATTTACGCGTCGATCTCTTCGGTCGGCTGGGGGACGGGGAGAGCTTCGCGCGGGCCGCTGTCGGGACGGCCCGTGACGAGGATGGCGTGGAACACGTCGTTGCCGGTCGCGGCCTCCTGGGTGCGCTCGATGCGGACCTCGGCGATGTCAGCGACGTTGATGCTGGCGGGCGCGGTGCCCACGAGCTGGATGCCGCCAATGTCGATCAGCGTGACGTTGGCCGGAAGCGCGGTGATGCCGCCCGCGTAGAACGAGCCGACCGTCTCGTCGAGGGGCCGCGGGTACTGGGCGTCGTCGCGGTGGTACTCGACGAAGCCGCTCCACTGGAGCAACGTCGGCGGCACCTGGCGGAACAGGCGGGAGGCCTTGCGGGCCTGCGATAGGACGAAGCCCAGCTTGGTGCAGGCCGAGTCCTTGTCGACGCCGGCATCGACGGCGTCCTTGATCTTCTTGCGGAAGGCGGTGCGCAGCTCGTAGGCGATGGCGATGCGCAGCGCCAAATTGACCTCGTCGTGCGCCGTGGCGCACTGCACGGGGAAACGAATGACAGAGTAAGCCATTGATAGAAGTCTCCTCAGAAAGCACCCTATTTGTCCAGCGCCGGGGGCCATGAAGCGCAGAGCTGGAAAATACGCCGATTCGGGACAGGATCAAGAAAACAACGACAGGATAATTTGAGAATATCGACAAGATAGTTGTTGACGGCCCTTTTCCACGGGCGTATTGGGAGGAGGCGACGACGACTTCACCCAACGGGAGAACCCGGCCATGACGACGATCTATAGGAAATTCGGGGTCGAGCTTGAATGCTACCACCCCACGCAGGGCGACTACCACCGCGCCGCTACCCTGATCCGCGGCCTCGGCGAACCCGCCGCCCCCGCCAATTACACCGGCCGTAACTACACCCTTTGGCAGATCAAGCCCGACGGTTCGCTGCGCGGCTCTAACACGGTGGAATTCGTCTCTCCGGTTTTGCCGGGCGGCGAGACGGGCATCGAGCGCGTCAGCAAGGTCGCCAACCTCCTCGACCGCAGCGGCTACAAGATCAACGTGTCGTGCGGCTACCACCTCAATATCGACGTGCCCGACCTGACGGTCTCGGAAATCGCCGCCATAGCGCTCCGCTACAACTTGCACGCCGAGGAGATCAAGACCTTCCTGCCCAAGAGCCGCTATCTGAACAACACGTACGTGAATTTCGCGGAGCGAGGCACCGAAGCCTTCCGCAAAATCCTCGGCGCCGCTCTCGCGTCGAATTCCACCGCGGCTTGGGGCCACGACGAGCGCTACACGGTCGTCAACCTCCAACACACGCACGCATGCCCGGAGAACCGCCGCATCGAGTTCCGCCAGGCTGCCGGCACGCTGAACGCCGAGAAGATCGTCAACTGGTACGAATTCATCTGTGAATTCATTGCCGAGACCCTGAAGCTGGTGCGCGAGCACCGTGCCTCGCGTACCGTCAACACGACGCGTCCGACGGTCGACCGCTGCGGTCGGGCGCAGACCGTCAGCGAAGTGATCGCGACGCTGCCCGCGCGCGTGCCGAACATCGTGCCGAACACCGATGCCGAGCGCTTCCTCGCTCGCCTCTGCTCCCGCCGCATCATCACGACGGCCGACGCCCGCGAGTTTGGCTGGGTCACGGGCATCAGCAACAACATCGACTCGCGGCTGCGCGTCACGGCGCACGCCCTGCGCCGCCTCGGTGCCAACCTGCGCACGACGACGTTCGCGGGCGAGCTGGCGTACACGGTCGAGGGGTTCGAACCGTTCGAAGTCGCCGACGGGCGACTGGTTCTCGCAGAAATCTTCACTCTGCCCACGACCGTCCGTAGCCGTCGCGTCAACGACTCGCGCGGGATCGAAGAGGCGCCAACATCTGCGCAGATCAACAACCTCGTGCAACAGCCCATACAGTCGCCGGCTCCGACGCGCCTCCCCCTCGACGAGGTCCTGCGCACGACACCGCTGTCGTCGGGCCTGACGCCCAAGACCATTGGCTGGCTGAACAGCCGCAAGCTGGTGTTCGCGGAGGACGTACTGTGACCGACGCCCCGATCCCCACGCCCGCCGAGCTGCCCGTTCGTTGGGTCCGGGTCAACCATCACGCCCCGGCCCACATCGCCCAGCGCTACTACTACGCCGGCTACGGCAGCAATCTCTCGTTCGAGCAGATGGGGCAGCGCTGCCCTGATGCCGACATCGTCGGCGCCGGCCGCCTGCGCGGGGCGAAGCTGTTCTTCAGCCGCGTCGCCAGCATCAAGCCCGAGGAGAACGCCGACGTGCTGGTCGGCGTCTACCGCCTGACGCCCAGCGACGTGGCGACGCTCGACCGTCATGAAGGCCTGGGCCGCGTCTACGACCGCGTCCTCGTCACGCCCGAGATCGACGGCGTGGCCGTGCGTTGCTTCACCTACGTGAAGAAGACAACCGAGGCGGGAGACCCGACCGACCGCTACTTCCGGCGGCTGCTGCACGGCTACGCCGACTGGCGCTTCCCCGAGCGCCGCCTGCGTCGCGCTCGAGACCGCGCTCGGGAAGACGAGGCGAAGGAGCGCAAGACGCGCGGTCGCTGGGACTGGTGGTCGGCTCAGAACGGCAACCGTCCCGCCACGCCATCGTCGTCAGCCAAGACCACGTCCCTGGTGACGGGCCGCCAGATCGACGTGCCGCGTGGCTCGTTCAAGGACCCGCGCCACACCGACATCGGCTACCACAAGGGCAAGTGGGGCGTCTGGGTCGACAGCGAGCAGGGCACGGTCTTTATACCGGACAAGGTCCAGCCGCTCGACAAGGTGCCCGAGTATGATCCGGCGATTCATGGTGGCGAGACGACGCCGGTGCCGCATCAGGTCTCGTCGAACGAGCAGACGGAATTCTGGAACGCGGCGCGTGGCGAGCTGTGGCGGAAAACCGACGGTGTGTGGAGAAGGGTGACAAAGCAATGACCGACGAAACCTGGTGCGCCATCGTCGCCGTGGCCGACCCGCCGCCGTTGCGATCCTTTCGGATATTCGGCGGCGGCGACTCCTACCCCTCGGAGCGCGCCGCCAAGGAGCATTGCGAGCGCGACTACCGACGCCGGCGCAAGAACGTGCTGGCGGCCTTCGAGTGGCGGCCCGTCCTCGACGTCGGCTTCGCCGGCGGCGACGCGCAACTGACCTATGACGTATGGAAGGAGACGAAATGATCCTGCTCGGAGACTTGGTGTTTTCCCGATACCCTGAAGAGCGGCCTGGCGGCCAGCATGTGCGCGTCTCATGTGGCGTTCGGGTCGAACATATTCCGACTGGCCTGATCGCCATTTGTCAGAGCGACCGGTCCCAGCATCGAAACAGGACCGTCGCCCTGCACATGATCGAGTGCGCCCTTACCGACCCGGAGTTCCGCTCATGACAACCCTCGCCGCCAAGCTCGCCGCACTGTCGAAGGCCACCGACGACGGACGGCTGATCCCCCAACAGGCGTACATCCTGCACAAGGCTGGGACCTACTGGACGACGGACGGCAAGCTCTGCGCCTCGGTCCCGTCGGACAGCGACCTGCCGCCGTTTTGCGTCCGCGCCGACCTGTTCCGGGCACTAGCGTCGCGCGACAACCCGCAGATCGCGATGGCGGGCGCCTCGAACGACCGGGTCGTCGTGAAATACGCACCCCGAGGCCGAGGCACGCTGGCGTCCATCGACGACGAGTCGTTTCCCCTGTTCATGAACGACTCGGACGCGCCGTTGATAACCCTGGAGCCGGGCTTCTACAAAACGCTCGAGCTGCTGGCGCCGTGGCGCGGGGACGGCACGATCTCGCCATGGAAATCGTGCATTCATTTCAGGGGAACTTTCGCCGTCGCGGCGGACGCCGCGGAGGTCGCCGTCGTCCATCACGCCGAGCCGGGCGTGTTTACGTTGTCCCCATGGCTTGTGAATTTCGTGTTGAGCAACAAGGAGCCGCCGTCCTACCTCGGCGCCGGCCCCTATATCACGACGCTGAAATGGATCGAGTCGGGCCTCTGCCTCGACGCGCGCAATGTCGACGACGAGGTCCCGCCGGCCCTGCTCGACATGGTCTCGGCGATCCCGCAGGGCGGCGACGCGATCCCGGACGGCACGCTCGCCGCGGTGAAACGCATGCGCGACTACGGCGCCAAGTACGTCGTGATCCTGGCTACCGGCCTGCGCACTGCGGTGGAAGGCAACGAGGTCTTCGAGGAACTGGATATGCCCTTCGGCGACGAGCGTCTGTCCTGGGACATCGAGCGGCTGCTCAAGGTGCTGCGGCACGCGGCGACGGTGCGGTTCAGTGGCGAGGATCGCATTTCGTGGTCGAGTGAGGACGGGTCGTTTCGTGGGCTGCTGATGGGAGCACGCACGTGACGACGAGGAAACGAATCGATATCGTCGAACGTCTCCGCAACGCGCGACCATACGGTGCCGATGGCCACCAGATGCTGATCGACGACGCCATTTGGGAAATTGAGTGGCTCCGTGCGGCGCTGGCCCGGACGCGAGACAAGAAATGACCCAGCAAATCGTCTTCGACTACCAGGAGCCTCCGCCCAAGGCGTTCCGCGAGCCGTCCGACTTCAAGCCCATCGAGACCTATCCCGAGCTGACGGGATACGTCGCCATGGACTTTGAGACGAAGGACCCCGGCATCGGGGCCAACAACGGCTCGTCGTGGCCCTTTTTTCAGGAAGGCAAGGTCTGCGGCGCGTCGTTTGCCTGGATCGATCCCGCGTCAAGCCAGATGAAGTCGTTCTACGTCGGCATCGGCCACGCCTCGGGGAATTCCGATCCGTATAAATTCACGCGATGGCTTCGCGACCACTACCAAAAGCCCGACGTCACCTTCGTAATGGCGAACGCCGGCTACGACTTGGGCTGGGCGGAACGGCTCGGCGTTCGCGACCCCGCCAACCTCCCCATCGACATCCAGGGCATGGAAGCTCTGATCGACGAAAACCGCCTGTCCTACTCCCTCGACGCGCTGGCGCGGGATCATCTGGGTAAGGCCAAGAGCACGGCAGCCCTGGTCGAGCGCTGCCGGGCCGGCGGCATCTCGCATCCGATGTCGAACATGGACAAGATACCGACCTTCGTCGCCGCGCCCTACGGCCGGGACGACGCCGAGTTGACGCTGGGCGTGTTCCTGAGGCGCTTTCCGCTGATAGCCGAGCAGGGCCTTGAGAAGGCGTTCGAGCTGGAGCGCGAGTGCATCCTCGTCTCGCGCGATTTGCGGCGGCGCGGCGTGCGCGTCGATCTCGACTACTTCGAGCGGCTGAAGCTGGAGTTCATCCAGCGTCGCGACGACGCCCTGGCCCAGGTCCGCGCCATCACGGGCGTCGCTATCTCGCCGTGGGACAACGAAGGCATCGCCCGCGCGCTGAAGGCGGAAAACTCGGCCGTGGTTCTCGAACGCACGGCGACCGGCCGAGAGTCGGTGCGTGCCGCGGCGCTGGAGGCGCTCGCGACGCCGGTCGCCTCGGCCGTGCTCGAAGCGCGCCAGCTCGACAAGTCGATCAGCACCTTCCTCGAAGGCTACATCGAGAAGCACCAGCGCAACGGGCGCATCCACTGTGAATTCCACGCGCTGCGTCGGACGACTGACGAGGGCGACAATAACGGAACCGTGAGTTATCGGTTCTCGTCGTCGAACCCGAACCTCCAGAACATCCCGATCAGGACCGGGGACGGCGCCCGCATCCGGCAAGGCTTCGTGCCCGAGGAGGGCGAGCAATGGGGCAAGCTCGACTGGGCGTCGCAGGAGCCGCGCTTGACGGTCCACTACGCCCACCTGGCGCGGCTCGAGGGCGCGGCGGCGATGGTGGCGCGCTACGCCGCCGACCCGATGACGGACCTGCACGGCGAGGCGGCGACGCTGATGGGCATCAAGCGCGGGCCGGCGAAGGCGATCAACCTCGGCATCACGTACGGCATGCAGGGCGCCCGCCTGTGCCACGAGCTGGGCCTGCCGACCAAGTTCATCGAGAAGTACGGCCGGACCATCGAAGTCGCGGGCGACGAGGGCCAGGACCTGCTGCGGCGCCACCACCAGGCGGTGCCCTTCATCAAGGGCCTCTACGATCTGGCGAAGGACACGGCCGACAAGCGCGGCTACGTGATCCTGATCGACGGCAGGCGGGCCCGGTTCACCCAGTCGTCGGAGGGCCGGTATATGTGGACCCACAAGGCCCTGAACAGGCTGGTCCAGGGCTCGGCGGCCATCCAGATGAAGATGGCGCTGGTGGCGGCGCGCAAGGCCGGAATTCCCGTCCTCCTGACGGTTCACGACGAAATGGGCCTCAGCCTGCCCGAAGGGTTCGAAGGCTATCAGCGGCTCGCGGAGGTCGGCCAGATCATGGAAACGGTGCTGCCCCTGTCGGTGCCAGTGATCGCCGAGACCAAAGTGGCGGATAATTGGGGCAACGCAAAATAACGACAAGATAGACGTTGACGAGACGTCGGAAGCGGGCGCATAAGGATGACGCCGATCCGGCACCAACCCACGGGAGAACCCGATGTCATACACCCTTGCCGTTCGTCAGAACGATCACAGCGTAAAATATTTCAGCTCCTCCGAAATTATCGCGTTGCTCGATGCGACAGTTCCTTTGCAGCGCGCGTACATCCGCTCGGTTCAGAGGTTGGAGAAGGAAGGTTGCCGCTACAGCAATCAGGATTTCGATGTGCTCTCCGCAGCCTTCCGCGCTGTGGGCAAGAGCGAAATCTCACCCCACCAAGCCAAGTGGGTTGCCGCGAGCCTCGGCCAATGACCCCCGTCACCAACGCCGCCGAGGGAAGGTTCCCTCGGCTTGGCCTGACGCCCGCCGAGTGCAAGTTCGCCCGCGCGCGGGCTCGCGGTTGGAACGACGTCCGCGCCGGTCTCGGCTTCCGCGACGCCTACGACACGTGGGGCCGCAAGCAGCAGTTCGCCTACGAACGCGGCAGGTTCCAGGCCACGCTCGCGAAGCGCTTCCTGCGCGACGGCCTGAAGACCATCGCCATCTGGCGTCGCGACGAGACTTTGTGGGGTCCGCTGGATCGGTCCTGCGGTCACGATATGGCCCGTGCCATCGAGCTGGATACGCGTGTGGCGCGCAGGCGCCTCGAGAAAGTGAAGGAGTCGAAATGAGTATCCACCCCAAGAAAACTCTTCGGAACCTGGGCCTGCCGCCGAAGGCACTCCGAGGCCTGTTGGCCGACGAGCACCAAACCTACGGGGACATCGCGGGTCTCACCGACCGGGACCTTCTTCTCATCCCCGGCATCGGTCGAGTTACGCTGGCCGGTATTCGGAAGATCGTTCCTCGGCCTTCGGCGGAAAACAGCGCCCTCCTCGTCCAGATACGGGGGGAGCTGGAACGGCACCAATTCCCTCTTTGGGATTTCCGCCGAATCGTCCGAGAAGAGCTGAAAACGATGCTTCTGGTGTTGGCCAAGTACACCAAAAAAGGAAAGACGATGACCGTCGAGACACTGCTCGACATCTTCAAGTCCTGGGGGACCAAGCCATGAGCACTCTCCGCATGACGATGGACATTTCCCGGCGCCGCCGCGAGCTGGCCATCGCGTTCCTCGAAACCGTCCTCGACAGCGACATTCATCAGACGTGGGTCGACGGCAACCTCGCGCCGCTGCCGCCCGACGGCGAGCTGGAAATTCGTGCGGTGCTGCACGACTTCCGCGACGCCCTGAAGACACGTCACGCCGAGCTGTCGGACGGGGGGCAAGGATGACGAACGTGGGGTCTGTCCTCTCGCTCGGTGGCTCGGGCGCCGGCTCGCCGACCACGGTCAACTATGGGTCGGAGTACAGCCCCCCGATAGTCCGGGTCACGGGCGGAACGGTGACTTTGCACGGCCTGTCGGCGGTCGCGCGCAACGACCTGCTCATGGGTGCTCCCGAGCCCCCGACCGATGGGTCGGCTTTCCTGCGCGCAACGTCGGCCAATCTTCTATCCCTCGACGAACGTCTGCCGACCGCGACCTGGGTCGACCCAGAGCAGCGCCTGCTGGAGGCGCGCTCGATCCAGGTCATCAACGACCTGCACCGCGAGGAGCCGGGCGCCTACGAGGAGGCCTTCCCGTTTCGCGTCGTGCCTTATGACTTCCAGAAGCGAGTCTTCTGTGTCGCCCGCCGTCTGAAGAACTTCGCGCTGGCACCGATGGCGATGGGCACGGGCAAGACCAAGGTCACGCTCGACATCGCCGCAGCGAAGTTCCTCGACGGCGAGATCGACACCCTTTGCATTATCGCGCCGAATTACGTGCAGCGGCAGTGGGTCGAGCGCGGCGTGCCCGAGCACCTGTCACGGGCTGTGTCGCACAGTGCCGCCGTGTGGAAACCGTCCCGCCGCGGCGACTTCGCGCGCATGCTCCGGCACACCCCCAACCATCTCCGCATCCTGTGCTTCAACGTCGAGGCGTTCAGCGGCGAGACGGGGAAGGCCTACAAGGCCGCCATCGAGTTCATGCACTCCGGTCGCTGCCTGCTGGTCGTGGACGAGTCGTCGCGCATCAAAAACCCGAAGGCCATCCGCACCAAGGCCATCCTGAAGCTCGCCGACCACGCCGCTTGCCGCGGTATCCTGACCGGCACGCCGATCACGCGCGGCATCGAAGACATGTACAGCCAGTACGCCTTCCTCGACCCCAACATTCTGGGCATGTCGAACTACTTCGCGTTCAGGCATCGCTATTGCGTCACGGCGCCGGTGCCCGGCCGCGCCTCGGCCTTCGGCGCCGTCCGTATCGTCGGCTACAAGAACGTCGAGGAGTTCATCCACAAGATCGCGCCCGTCACCTTCGCCATCCCGAAGGACGTGCTTGGCCTGCCGGCGAAGGTTTACGAGCAGTACGACGTCACGATGACTCCCGAGCAGGAGCGCATCTACAACGCCATGCGCGACGAGCTGATCGAGGACCTGGTGACCCAGCACATCGCCAATCCGGCGAACGCCGCGGTGCGCTTGACGCGGCTCCAGCAGGTTCTGTCGGGGCGGTACTTCGAGTATCCCGTGTCGTCCGACCCGGACGAGGTGCCGGACACCATCCCGCGCGACGTCGCATCGAATCGCATTTCGTGTCTGATCGACCTGCTGAACGACTACGACGGCCAGGCCGTGATCTGGGCGCGGTTCCGCGACGACATCGTCGCCATCCAGAAGGCACTCGAGAACATCGGCTATCCGGCCGTCTCGTATTACGGCGAGACGAAGGACGCCGACCGCGTGGCGGCAGTACAGAAGTTCCGCGACGGCGAGGTCCGCTACTTCGTCGCCAACCCGGCGACGGCGGGGACGGGCGTCGATGGTTTGCAGGTCGCCGGCCTCGCGGTGTACTTCAACAACTCGTTCAATGCCGAGCAGCGCTGGCAGAGCGAGGACCGCATCCATCGCATCGGCATGACGGGCACCGCCCTGATCGTCGACATGGTCGTGCCGGGGACGGTGGACGAGCTGGTGCTCGACAACCTGAAGAGCAAGAGCGACCTGGCGCGAGCCGTGACGGAAGCCCCCGAAATCCTTCGGGGGCGCAGGAGGGACGAGACATGATGATCGAGAGCGATGACTTGGGGGATCGGATCAAGGCGCTGCGCGACGGAGGTATTCGTGTGGTCCTTGAAGATGTCTTGAAAGCGCTTGATCAGATCAAAACTCGACAGGACGCTGATTTTCCCGAACTGATGTACCGGATCGAACACGCGGCTCGGTATCGCATTACATACCCAGACCGACAGTAGGAACACGTCGATGCCCGTGAAACTGACCGCCGAGACCATCGCGTCGACCAACGTGCGCCGGTTCACCCTGGAATTCTTGAATGTGGACTACGGCACCGCGTTGGTCCTTCTCGACCCCTTCGAGAAGGCCGAGGTCGAGTCGTGCCTGCAACCCGAAAGCACCGTCCACGAGAAACTGATCGCGCTTGAGATCATGGCGCGGCGGCTGTACGAGAAGGAGCTGGTTCGGCCGCCAGTGCGGACGGGATGGCAGAGGTTGGCCGCCACGGTAGGCCTTCGTCTCCACGGAAGTGATGGCAGTGTCCGTATTGCCGGGGGCGGGGGAGCGGCTACCGTGGCGGGCACCTCGCCGTTTCCTCCTGAGGCCCGAGACCGCGTTGCTGCTCTGAACGCAGAGCAAGCGCAAGCTCATGCGCTTGCGCTTGCCCAGCACAACCGCGACGCCGAGCGCATCCAGCGGATGAACCGCCTGCACGGCATGATGGCGGGCGACATCACGCGTCCGACAGACCAGGAGTCGGTGCGTCGACAGGACCGCCATATCGCGGAACTGGCGGAACTGGCGGCTCGCCGGGTCGAAGTAGAGCAGGAGGCACTAGGCCGGGAAGGCATCACGCTCCTGGCCTCCGAGGCCGACTTCCTCGGCGAGCTTTATGTCCAGTTCCATCGGTGTGCGATGAACGAGGACCAGCACGGCGTTGCCAACGCGGGCCGTGCCGCCGACACGACCATCGCCAGAATCCGTAGCGACCGCTCGGCGCGTGACAGCACGCGGTTTCGTCGGAGTCATTGGGTTGCGGACGACTTGCCGTCGAGCGTAGCGGGGGTCGACGCGCCGAGCCTGGAGCAGCAGGTCGGCGGCGATTCTCCTCCCGCACCGTCGGAGCCCGTCGTGTCGGTGGCCGTGAGCGTGCCGCCGCCAGTCGTCGATCCGAGACCGGGAATACGTGCCGCCATCGAGGCGCAGGCCGAGTACGACGCGGACGAAGAGCTGGCGCGTCAGGAAGCCGAGACACGGAGTCGGCTTCGCGCCGAACGTCGTTCAACGATCCATGACCGCGCAGAGGCGTATCTAAATTCACGCGGTCGGTCTCTTCAGACGGTATCCGCGGGCGTACGTCTCCTCATTCTCGACCGCGCACGAAGGGGCACGCTGCCTCCGCATCCACGCGAGTCGACTTGAAGAACAGCGCCCGGCCCTTGTAGCCGAAGCACGACCAGGCAGGAATGCCGCGCCTCTCGGCATTTTGTAGAAACTCGACTTGCTTCGGCCGGAACTTCTTCAACGCCGGTCGGCCGATCTTCAGCTCGATGTAGTGCGTCTCGCCTTTGTAGAAGCCGAAG
>Ga0209084_1001647_pt1 | contig 18416 bp, 16 predicted proteins | sample C_130820_MF_Meta_FD_187309 | JGI IMG/M metagenome (GOLD analysis project Ga0209084, IMG submission 187309) | Freshwater microbial communities from Lake Croche, Canada to study carbon cycling - C_130820_MF_MetaG (SPAdes) (version 2) | ecosystem: Environmental > Aquatic > Freshwater > Lake... | reverse complement strand
TGGTGGTGGAGGTGGGGGAGTAACACTAGCTAGTGATGTTGCAACTGCTACTCAGCTATACCCACTATTCGCGGCTGCCACTACTGGCAGCGCGTCTACTATATATACATCTAACCCGAACTATAAATTTAAACCTTCCACATCCGAACTATTTGTGAAGGGGGCGTTAAAAGGGCTGTACGGCGCAGCGGGTGATACGTGGAGCGTAGTTATTGGCGATGGAGCTAATGTAGCCAATCTGTACGGATCAGCAAATGTAGTAATAGGAAATGATGCCTTATTCGTAACTGACCAAGCGTCTCAAAACGTCGCTATTGGAAAGAACGCCATGCACGATACTACAACGGGGGGTAATACCGTTTGTATAGGCTATGGAGCTATGTACAACAACACTAGCGGGTCGGGCAACACCGCGGTAGGCATCGGGTCGTTGACATCTAATCTAACAGGTAACAACAACACCGCGCTTGGCAACGGAGCTTTAACTCAGTCCAATAGTGACTTCAACACAGGTGTAGGCATAAATGCGCTAGCTGCGCTTACTACTGGCTCTGGTAATACCGGTATTACCCCTTTCAGCGCTGCTGGGACTTATGCCCCTATATTTGACCCAACGACAGAAAGTAACAGAATGTGCCTTGGGTCTACTGCGGTCACTAATGCTTATGTTCAGGTAGCTTGGACGATTGTTTCGGATGCACGGGACAAGACTAGCTTTGCCCCCGTTCCACACGGGCTAGACTTTGTTACTAAACTCAAGCCTACTGCGTATAAGTTTAGAAAGAATAGAGAGACAGACGAGCCTGTGGGGATTGTTAGGTACGGATTTAAAGCACAGGACGTTCTTGCCCTAGAAGGCGATAGCCCCGTATTAGTTGATACAGAAAAGTTAGACAAGCTAAAATTTAACTCCGATAGCTTAATACCTATCTTAGTTAACGCTTTACAAGAGCTAAATAAGAAGTTTGAGGATTACGTAGCAGCCCACCCCCCCACGTAAAGGTTAATAGACATGGCATTTACCCTAACACCTACCCCGTTAATGCAGTTTACGACTGCTACGGGCGCTCCCCTGATAGGCGGGAAGATATATACTTACGCGGCTGGCACGACCAACCCTTTATCTACTTATACCGACCACGGTGGGGCTACCGCTAACACTAACCCTGTTATCCTAGACGTTAGAGGTGAGGCGGCTATCTGGCTGTCCACCGCTTCGTACAAGTTCGTTCTTACAGACGATCTTGATGCGGTTATCTGGACTGCTGATAACTTAGGCGGTCTTAACATTAGCCCTGTGTTTACAGGGATCCCTGTAGCCCCTACAGCGGCTCCAGGAACAGATACTACTCAGATAGCTACTACAGCTTTCGTCGCAGCCAGTGCAGCTACAGCGGTTCCTATAGGGGTTATAGTAATATGGAGTGGATCAGTAGCTAGCATCCCTGCAAGTTGGCTATTGTGCAACGGAGCGTACGGTACGCCAGATTTAAGAGACAGATTTGTAATAGGTGCGGGTAACACATACCTTCCTGCTGCTGCGGGCGGTAGTGCTGACTCAGCGCTCCCACTCCATCATCACGACCTAGCAGACCCTGGTCACTTGCACACCCAAACAGGATACACCCCAGGAACTGATACAGCAGGCGGTAATGGTTCTAACCAACGTCCGGTTAGAGATGCGTACACCCTGAATACTGGATCTGCGTTTACAAATATTACTATGGCTGATGCGGGGGTTAGCCCAACAGGAACTAACTTACCGCCATTCTATGCTTTGTGCTATATAATCAAAGTTTAAACTGCACTAGCTCAGTTAGCTAGGGATTCTTAGGAGTCAAGATGGAAGATATAGTACCAGTAGCGGTTGAACCCGCGCCGGAACCGGTAGTCACGGCGACACCTGAACCAGTAGAAACACCGCCGGAAGCCAAGTCATTCTCTCAGGAGGAACTTGATGCCGCAATTAGTAAGAGGCTTGCAAGAGAGCAGCGAAAGTGGGAAAGAGATCGTCCACAAGCGCCTATTGTTGTACCGCCTATTGAGCAGTTTGAAACTGTTGATGCTTATGCCGATGCACTGGCTTTGCAGAAAGCAGAAAAGCTACTTATAGAACGGGACAACAAGAAGCAACAGTCGGACATTCTTGAGGCGTATCATGAGAAAGAGGAAGATGCAAGGACTAAGTACGATGACTTTGAACAAGTCGCGTACAACCCAAGCATACGAATTACTCCCATGATGGCAGAGGCGATTCAGTCCTCCGAGGCAGGGCCAGATGTAGCATACTATCTTGGCGCTAATCCGAAGGAAGCGGAGCGTATCTCACGTTTGTCACCAATCTCGCAGGCTAAAGAGATAGGAAAATTGGAAGCCAAGTTGGTTTCTGATCCACCAGTAAAAAGAACGTCTAGTGCGCCTGCACCGATTTCACCAGTTACTGCCAAAAGCAGTGGCTCACCGGCGTATGATACAACTGACCCTCGTTCTATGAAAACTATGACGACTACAGAATGGATCAATGCCGAAAGAGCAAGACAGGTAAAGCAGCAAGCGTCTAAGACGTATTGATATATTTGAAAGGAAAAAATGAGTAACTCGCTATTAACGATTGACATGATTACCAGAAAGTCTCTAGAAATCCTAGAGAACAATCTGGTAATCACCCGTAACTGTAACCGTGCCTACGACGACTCTTTTGCCGTTGAAGGTGCAAAAATTGGATCTACTCTGCGTATCCGTCTACCAGATCGCGCTCTAGTAACTGATGGAGCCGCCCTGCAAGTACAGGACGACAATGAGCAGTACACAACCTTGACCGTTTCTTCGCAAAAGCATATCGGCATTAACTTCACAAGCGCCGAGCTGACAATGCAATTAGACGACTTCGCGGAACGTGTACTTAAACCGCGTATTTCTCAACTGGCCTCTAGCATCGACAATGATGTAGCTAATGCTTACAAGAGCATATACTCATCTGTTGGTACTCCTGGTACTACTCCTTCTACCTCTTTGGTACTGCTGCAAGGTAATCAAAAGATGAACGAGTACGCATCGCCAATGAGCAACCGCTATGCAACTGTAAACCCAGCAGCTAACGCTAACTTGGTTGAAGGCATGAAGGGCTTCTTTAACCCAACCGGCACTATCTCCCGTCAGTTCAAGAACGGTATGATGGGCGAAGGCGTATTGGGCTATGATGAAGTTAATATGTCACAGTCTATCGTAACTCACACCACTGGTTCACGTTCAACTGCGGATGCTATTGCAGTTAACGGTACAGTTAGTACGCAAGGCCAAGCTACCATCAGCCTGAACACCGGTACTGGCGCTGCTACTATTAACCAAGGTGACGTGTTTACTATCGCTAACGTATACGCAGTGAACCCACAAACTCGCCAAACTACCGGCAGCTTGCAACAGTTCGTTTGTACTGCTACTAACACAGCGTCTGGCGGTGCATGGACTAACGTGGCTATTTCACCTGCGATCTACACTTCAGGTAATGCTCTAGCTACTGTGGATTCATTCCCTGTAAATGCTGCGCTTATCACCTTCACTGGTGCTGCTTCGACTGCGTACCCGCAAAACTTGCTGTACCAGAAGGATGCGATTACCTTTGCAACTGCCGACTTGCTGCTCCCACAAGGGGTAGATATGGCCTCACGTCAAGTTCATAATGGCATTTCGATGCGTATTGTTCGTCAATACGACATTAACAATGACCGTATGCCTTGCCGTATCGACGTATTGTACGGATATTCTGTGATCCGTCCGCAAATGGCTGTTCGTATGTGGGGGTAACCTATGAGCTACGTATCAGGTAATTTAGTAACTCAGTCCGTTATCTCGGTAACGCTGTCACCTGCTCTGATTGTGCTTAATACCACAGCAGAGCAAACCTTCACTGTCAACGGCCTTCGAGTCGGAGATGTGGTGAGTATTAACAAGCCCACAACGCAAGCTGGTCTGGGTATTGTTGGATGCAGGGTTTCAGCAGCGAATACTTTAGCGATAACTTTTAGTAATAACACAGGAAGTTCTATCACACCAACTGCCGCGCAAGTGTACAAGGTAGTGGTTAGTAGACCCGATAGCGTTATTACCGATGGTAACATTTAAGGAGAAAATATGAGTGCAATAACAACAGCGTATCAAACTGGTGATGGTAATGTAAGCTCTACTGGAGGCGTTGAAGTCGGCGTTGCCGGTGGGTATGTTGGGATCTATGGGGTTACTCCCGTAGTAAAAGCCGCAGTAATCGCGGCTCCAACAGACTTAGCTACATCTATCGTAGCCATCAATGCTATACGTGTAGCATTGACAAACATAGGCGTTACAGCCTAGTTTAAGTGGGGGGCGAAAGCCCCCTCTTTTAAAGGAATACTCATGGTAATTTACCTAAAGCATAAAGTACACGGCACTAAGGTAGCAATCAGTGACGCGGAAGCAACAGAGGATGCAAAAAACGGTTGGACAGTGTATACTCACGATACGCCTAAAGTCGCGGCTCCTGTAGGAGAAGTAGTTAAACGTAAACGGAGCTAAGATGACAACAGCGGGAGATCAAATCAATGCAGCCCTACGCCTACTTGGGCAATTAGCAGAAGGCGAAAACCCGTCTGTAGCCACAGCGCAAGATGCGCTAAACGCTATGAATCAAATGATTGACTCATGGAGTACGGAACGGCTAAGCGTGTTCTCTACTCAAGACCAAGTGTTTACTTGGCCTCCCAATGTAATATCAAGGACGCTAGGCCCATCAGGTGACTTTATAGGCAACCGTCCTATACTGCTAGACGACTCCACATACTTCAAAGATCCTACCAACGGTATATCCTTTGGTATTAAGATTATCAACCAACAACAGTACGATGGCATCGCCGTTAAGACCGTAACCAGCACTTATCCGCAGGTTCTCTGGATTAACATGGACTACGACAGTATTGATATGTACGTCTACCCAGTGCCTACTAAGGCGTTAGAGTGGCACTTCATTTCAGTAACTGAGCTAACTCAACCAGCTACGCTTGATACCGTTATGGCGTTCCCCCCAGGATACCTAAGAGCGTTCAAGTATTGCCTAGCCTGCGAAATAGCAGCCGAGTTCGGCGTAGAGCCTTCTCAGCAAGTATCTCGCATAGCTATGTCATCTAAACGTACACTTAAACGTATAAATAACCCTGACGACATAATGAGCTTACCTTATTCAATAGTAGGTACACGTCAACGGTTCAATATCTTCGCTGGGAACTATTAATTGAAAACGCCTATATTAGGCCAAAGCTATGTAGCCCGCAGCATTAACGCTGCGGATAACCGCATGGTCAACCTCTACCCCGAAGTGCTAACTGAGGGGGGTAAAGAAGCGGCGTATCTGAATAGAGCGCCTGGGCTTAAATTTCTAGCCACGGTAGGTACTGGCCCTATAAGGGGGTTATGGTCGTTTGGTAACTACACATACGTAGCAAGCGGACTTGAGTTCTACAGGGTAGACCGCCACTGGGTACCGACACTTCTAGGCACTATTGCCGGTAGGGGGCCTGTATCTATGGCAGATAACGGTACGCAGCTATTCATAGCCTGTAGCCCTAACTCCTACATCTACAACTCGTTCACGATGGCGTTCGCCCAGATAACAGATCCTGACTTTCAGGGGGCGCTAACCGTTAGCTTTTTGGATGGGTATTTCGTATATAATCAGCCTAACTCGCAGAAGCTATGGGTTACTACGCTATACGATGGCTCGTCTATTGACCCTCTAGCCTTTGCTAGTGCGGAAGGAAACCCAGATAACCTGATAGCCATAATGGTAGACCATAGAGAAGCGTGGCTATTTGGTACTAACTCCGTAGAGGTATGGTACGACGCAGGTACGCCTGACTTCCCTCTGCAACGCATCCAAGGTGCGTTTAACGAGCTTGGCTGCGCGGCTGCGTTCTCAGTAGCTAAGCTAGACAATGGATTGTTTTGGCTAGGTGCGGATGCTAGGGGCCGAGGCATCGTGTACAGGTCGAGGGGTTATACAGGAGAGCGTATCAGCACCCACGCTATTGAGTACGCTATTCAAGGCTACGCTACCGTCTCAGATGCGGAAGCCTACACTTATCAACAAGATGGTCATTCATTCTATGTTCTGAACTTCCCTTCCGGCAACGCTACATGGGTATACGATGCGGCTACAGGAGCATGGCACGAACGGGCTGGCTTTCACGATGGGCTGTTTATACGACATAGGTCTAGCTGCTACACTACCTTCAATAACACCTCTATAGTAGGAGACTACGAGAACGGTAAAATCTACGCTTTAAGTTTGGACGCTTACGATGATGCAGGGTCTATCCAAAAATGGCTACGGTCATGGAGAGCAATCCCCGCAGGGCAGAACAACCTAAAACGTACGGCTCACCATGCGCTACAGCTAGACTGTCAGACGGGTGGGCTGTTCCTAAGACCAGGGCCGCTACCCTTTATCAACACCGAAGCAGGCGATCTGTTGATAACAGAAAGCTCGGTTAACATAGTAGCAGAAACTGGTATCCTTGAACCTGGCAATCCAGAAGTGATGCTACGGTGGTCAGACGATGCAGGGCATAACTGGTCAAACGAGCATTGGGTACAGATGGGGTTGTATGGCGAGTACGGCACAAGAGCTATCTGGCGTAGGCTTGGTATGACTACAAAATTGCGGGATCGAGTATATGAAGTGTCTGGCACAGATTCAGTCCAGATAGCTATTATGGGCGCTGAGTTAGCAATTAGTCCTACAAATGCCTGATAAAACTACAATCCCCGCCGCCCGCGTCCCCGTACTAGGGGACACCCCTTCGGTATTCTCAAGAGAATGGTATAGGTTCTTTTTTAACCAATTTACACAGGTCGTAGACGTGCCTCATGGCGGTACAGGGTTATCCACGTTAGAAGATCATAGCGTTCTAATAGGCGCGGGGACAGCAGTCCCTACCTTTGTAGCCCCTGGCGTTGTTGGCAATGTGTTAGTCTCTGACGGCACTGATTGGATTAGCGACGCGGGCGGGGCTGGCGCAACTATCTCTAACGATACAACGACGGCTACCCCTTTATACCCACTCTTTGCTAACGCTACTAGCGGGGCTGCATCTGCGATCCATACCTCTAGCCCAAAGTATACCTACACACCAAACACCGGTACGTTGCTTGCCAATCGCTTTACTACTGGGGCTTTAAGCACCAAGATTGGCGAGTCATCCCTTCTAGCTAACACCACAGGCGTTAACAATACTGCCGTGGGGGTTGCCGCGCTTATCAACAACACCGAAGGTGATAGTAACGTAGCTGTTGGCTATCAGACTCTAGCGGCTAACATAACTGGCAGCTCCAACGTAGCCATAGGTCTTGAGGCGTTGCCTAGCAACACTAGCGGAAATGACAATGTAGCCATAGGCGCAGGTAGCTTGTCCGTTGCTACAACTGCTAGTGCTAACGTGTGTGTTGGGTCGCAGGCGGGGGAATCTATTACAACTACCTCTGGCAATACCGCAGTCGGCAATGGGGCGTTAGCCAGTGCAGACACCAACTTTAATACCGCGATAGGTTGTCAAGCCCTACAGCTATCCGCAGGAGGCGAAAATACAGCAGTAGGATTTAACGCTCTTGCGTTCACTAGCGTCGGAAATCAGAATGTTGCCGTTGGGGTAGGAGCAAACCAGAACAACGGAATTGGGAATAATAACATAGCTATCGGATATAACGCGCTAACCGCTAGCATAGATACCAGTGATTCAGTAGCCGTTGGTTCTCAAGCACTAACTGCAAACTCAATAGGTTATGGGAATACAGCTATTGGCACTCGCACTCTACTCGTTAACGAAGTAGGTAATAATATAACAGCCGTAGGATTTGAGGCGCTCACTAATACCACAGTCGACGGAAGCACCGCCGTGGGGTACTTGGCACTAACCGCCAACACAACAGGTATACAGAATACAGCCGTTGGTACTCGCGCACTTCGAGACACCACTACAGGGCAGAATAACACAGCCTTGGGTTTTGAAGCGCTCATGGTAAATACAGGCGACACTAACACGGGGATAGGTGAGCGTGCGCTAACCGATAACACTACTGGTCATAACAATACCGCGGTTGGTGAGTTATGTCTGAGACATAACATAGACGGTTATGACAACACTGCGGTAGGAAGTTGGACTGGCTGGGCACTACTTAGTGGGCGTGCCAATACAATGATAGGGCGCTACGCTGGTGGAGCTATAGAAACAGGGAACAATAATGTATCCGTAGGTGTGGACACCCTTACAACTGCCATAGCGTGTAATAATAATGTGGTAGTAGGCAATAATGGGATGCGTAATGGTAACTGTGGGGACTACAACGTAGCAATAGGGGATACTGCTCTGTATGAGACAACAGGCGCTTACAATATAGCGCTTGGGGCTTATGCTGGGTTAGGAAATTTTAGTGCTAACGCAAACGTCGCTGGAACAAACAATATCTATGTAGGCTTTCAAACCGTGGGGTCTGGCCCTAGCAATACTAACGAAATGGTGATAGGGGACAACGCAGTTGGCCTTGGATCTAACACTACAGTACTTGGTAACACTTCTACCACAGATACTACTGTCTATGGTAACTTACTACTGCCAACCGCCCCTCTAGACGAGTTACAAGGTGGAACAGGAACAGCAACTTATACTACTGGTGACATACTCTACGCGTCTGCTACCAATACGCTGTCCAAGCTAACAGCAGGTACAGTGAACTATGTATTGACGTCTGGCGGTGCTGGAGTTGCCCCATCGTGGGCTGTTGGCGGTGGAGGTGGAGCCACACTAGGTGCTAATACCTTTACTGGTAGCCAAACCATATCTGGTGCTAACTCACTTCTTGGGTCTTATGGTGCTGGTGGAGTCACTACCAATTTTGCCGCTGGTGATGGGGCTTTAGCCAGCAACGTAACTAGTGCTAATAATATAGCCATTGGTAAGAACACGCTCACAACGCAAACAACAGGGGCTAATAATAATATAGCCATTGGTCTGAACGCACTCACCGCCAATACTAATGGTCAGCAGAACCTAGCTATTGGATCGTATGCTCTCTACAGTAACACCTATGCCTCTAACAATACTGCTATAGGTTATCGTACTTTGCTCAACGTCACCAGCGGTTATCAAAACGTAGGTATTGGGGGTGGAGTGCTTCCTTCTTGCATATCGGGGAGTTACAACACAGGAGTTGGTTGCGCCGCGCTTGACCTATCATTAGGTTCTAATAACACATCTATTGGCTGGCTTTCACTTTCTAACGTCACCAGCGGTAATAACAATGTAGGTGTTGGGTCGGCTGTTGTGACAGCAAATGTGGGAGATAGTAACTCAATAGTCATTGGTGCTAATGCAGTCGGACTTGGGTCTAACACTACTGTACTTGGTAACTCGTCAACTACAGCTACTACTATCTACGGAAATTTACTGTTGCCAACCGCACCGCTAGGCTCAACACAAGGTGGGACAGGAACAGCAACTTATACTACTGGAGATATACTCTACGCTTCTGCCACTAACGTACTATCTAAACTTGCTGTTGGAACTAACACTCAGGTATTAACACTTGCTGGGGGAGTTCCGACTTGGGCAGCAGGCGGTGCTGGAAGCGGTACAGTAACTTCAGTTTCTATAGTCACAGCTAATGGAATATCTGGAACGGTTGCCACACCTACTACTACCCCAGCTATCACTTTAAGCCTAACCAAAACAGGCACAAGCACCACCTATGTAACCGATACTAGCCCAACGCTAATAACACCTGCTCTTGGTACCCCTACGGCCCTTGTAGGGACTAACATAACAGGAACTGCGTCTGGTCTTACAGCAGGCGCTGCAACCGCATTAGCCACAGCTAGGACTATCGCTGGAGTATCTTTTGATGGCTCGGCTAATATAGCTATACCTTTAGCCAACCTGTCGGATGTTACTTTGTCAACTCCGATAAGCAGTCAGGTGCTTGGCTATAACGGATCTGCATGGGTTAACGTGGCGGGCGCTAGCGCTGGAGCTGGTACGGGGGTGGTGTTTTATAACGCCACCCCTATCATATCCGCTTCAGGTACTCAGAGTAATGTTCAAATAGCGACATTAGCCACTATCCCTGTGGTTACGGCTGAACAAACGGTAACAGGTAGCGCAAGCGCTGCAAGCGGTGCTGTCCTATTCTCTGCCTTTGTTAGCGCGGCGTTAAATCGTACTATTATAGATGCGGGGGTATGGGACTTCACCTCTTGGATTGGGTTAAATTCAGTGAACTTAGCCAACACCGTAACTAGACAGGTATACACAGCCATACCGTTTGTAACTGGTACTGTCACTATGACAGGCACAGGAACTACTAGAACGGCTACCGCTTCTGGTGGAACTCCGTTTGCCACAGGAGTTATAACTGCTTCGTCAGTCACTACCGATGCTTCGTACCTGCAAACTCCATCTGGTCTATACCAGATTATCACTAGAACCTCAGATACTGTAGTTACAATTAGTAACGTACCGACCACTTATACCAACGAATCAGCAGTTGCAGGAACGGTATGGAAGAAACTTTTTGGTGTCACCACAGGCGATATAAATGATATAACCCCTGATTATGGCTTGTATGAAGTAACCGTTACTGCTGCGTCTTATGCTATAACTACAGCTACTAAGGTAGGAATACTAGGATTTTTTACTAGCGCCTCTGTACTTCCCCATACCGTAACCATAACCTACAACGGTACGACTCGAAATACCCATGTAAATACACCTTTAGCCAATCTGCACAATGAATTGGCTGGGCTTAACGGTGGTGCAGCTACAGAGTATTACCACTCTACCCTAGCAGAATATACAGGAACAGGCACAGGAGTTTTTGTTAGGGCTACAAGTCCTACTCTAGTAACACCTGCTCTGGGAACCCCTACCGCCCTAGTAGGTACAAATATTACAGGAACGGCTACAGCCTTTACAGCAAGCAATGTGACTACAAATGCTAACCTGACCGGTGGGGTAACATCAGTCGGTAATGCTGCTACTGTAGTCACAAATGCTAACCTGACCGGTGGGGTAACATCAGTCGGTAATGCTGCGACTGTAGTCACAAATGCTAATCTGACTGGTGAAGCTACCTCAACAGGCAACGCTGTTACTCTGGCTAACTCCGCCGTAATTGGCAAAGTCATTACTGGGTACGTTTCTGGAGCAGGAACAGTCGCCGCCACAGATAGTATTCTACAGGCTATACAGAAGTTAGATGGAAATAACTCTACTAATGCTAATCTGACAGGGCCTATAACATCAGTAGGGAACGCAACATCTATAGCGTCCCAAACAGGCACAGGAACCAAGTTTGTAGTGGATACTAGCCCAACATTAATAACTCCTGCTCTTGGAACACCAACAACTTTGGTTGGTACAAATATTACAGGAACGGCAGCAGCCTTTAACATTAACGGTACGGTAGGGGCAACAACACCTACTACAGGTTCATTCACTACTGTAGCTCACTCTGCTGGAACAACAGCAATAGCACCTATTAAATTAACATCAGGCACAAACTTAACCGCTGCTGTAGCTGGTGCCGCTGAATACGATGGAACAAACCTATACTTCACCCAAGACACAACACAAGGTCGCGGAGTCGTACCAACTTGTCAGCAATTCTATCTGGCATCTGCTGGTACAGCGTTTGGTGCAACCATTGCTCCGTTCTTTGGTGCAAATAGCGCGATTAGCTTGGATGCTTCGTCAGTTTATTATATTGAAGCATTTTGTTTCTTCTTAAAAACAACTTCTGGTACAGCTACATGGACTCATACCATATCAAGTGCCGCTACTTTAGCCCATGCCATTATTGAGTACACTCCTGTAACTGGATTTACTACTACTACTATTACTGGTTCTATGGTTACTACAGAAGCTACACAAGGAACTTCTACTGCGCTTGTACAGACTGTTACCTCTTCATTAACTACAGCAGTAAACCATATAGCTAAGTTTAAGGTTCAAATAGTAACTAATGCCGCGTGTAACTATAGGCTCAACCTAACTCAGTCTGCTGGTACAGTAACACCACAAGCAGGTAGCTATTATAAAGTCACAAGGGTTGGCGGTACTGCTGGTAACTTTGTAGCCTAGTATGATAGACTTTATGGTGATAGCGCTACCCAGAACAGCGACGACTTGGGCATCTAACTGGCTTACTACAGATAATACACTATGTTTGCATGATCCGTTGTATACTTGGCACTACAACCAGTTAGACGGATTAGTAAGCAAGAAGTCTTTAGGTGTATCCTGTACCGGTTTGAACTGGTTCAGCGAGTGGGTTAATAAGCACCCCGCCCGTAAGGTTATCCTGCATAGGGATATAAGCGAGATAAATGAAAGCCTTATCGAGCTAGGGCTTCCAGCGTTAGATGATGATGCTGAGAAGCGGTTGGACAGTATACAAGGGGTACATCTGGATTGGCAAGACTTATTCGATGCCCCTAAACGGATGTACGAGTACCTACTAGAAAGGCCGTTTGATGAAGAACGACACGCAGCATTGAGAGATATACAGATGCAGCCGCAGTTTGAAGGGCTAACGATTAACAAAGAAGCAGTAAGTAAGTTGTATAACGAACTAAGGAGTATATAGTATGCCGTGGATGTTACCAGCAGCTTCAATGGCCACAAGCCTCATAGGTGGAGCGATGGGGGCTGATGCCTCAAAGAACGCCGCTAACGCACAAAGCGAAGCAGCCGCACGGCAGTTAGCCCTTCAGAAACAGATGTACGAAGAAACGGTTGCTAGAAATGCACCGTGGCTAAAGTCTGGTATGGGGGCTAACACCAAGCTCTCTAATATGCTAGGTACTGGCGATAACATTAATGCTCCTGGTTATGGTTCGATGACCAACCAGTTCAGCATGGCAGACTACCTGAACAATCAAGATCCAGGCTATCAGTTTGGCATGACTCAAGGACAGAACGCTCTAAACGCTCAGAACGCTTCTACCGGTGGAGCGCAAAGCGGTGCAGCTATGAAGGCAGCAGCTAGATACGGTCAAGACTACGCAGGTACTAAGTTCAATGATGCGTACAACAGATGGAGTAACAACAGAAGCAACGTCTACAATATGCTAAGCGGTCAAAGTGCGGTAGGCCAGAACTCTGCCAACAACACTGCTTCCGCAGGTAATGCCTACGCTACTGGTGGCGGTGCGGCTATTGGTGCTGGTGGGGCTGCTGCTGCGTCTGGCTACATGGGCGCAGCTAACTCTTATAACAACGCTATCGGTAGTGCGGGGAACGCCATGATGAACTACAACATGATGAACAAACTGTTCCCTACTAAGCCTACTAGCGATGGCTATAACTTTGGTGGAGGTGGAACTGGGTATGGGGATGGTGGCTATCAAGAGCAGTCTATCTTTGATACGTACGGAAACGGGCAATAATAATGGCTATCAATGACGAAATAGCAGCAGGTGTAAAGCCGATTCAGTTTGAGAATCCTCTTAATAATATGATTAAGATGACCAGTATCCAAAATGATATGCAGACTAACCGGCTGAACCAGATGAAGATGGTTGAGACTGAGCGGGCGCAAGCGCAAGCAGAAGATACTCGTAACTTCTTTAGAACGCCTGGGCTTAACATAGAAAATATGACCCCAACTCAAAAGCAGATGCTAGCGTCGAAAGACCCTGCGCTTTTTGAAAAGCTAATGGGGCAGCTAACCACCCAAAAGACTCAGGAATCTGAAGCAGCCAAAAGAAGTGAAGAAATTCAGGGTATGTACGATGATCGTTATGCGAATATGATGAAGGACGCAAAGACACCTGAACAAGTAGACCTAATACTAGAGCATAGGTATAAGAACCCAGCTTTAAAAGGTTCCCCTTTTCAAGCTATTCCGCTAGATCAGCTAAAGGCTAACGTACCTAGAGATCTTAGTACGCCCGAAGGACAAGCTGCTTTCAGTAGATACACGCGGGAAACTTCGCTAAAAGCTAAAGATGCGGCAGATTCAAAACTACTCCACTTTTTTGGTACAGGTGGCGGTACACAAGGACAGGGTAAGTATTCAGACTCACTACCAGGCACATACACGCCTAACACCCCAACCACCGCTGAAATCGGCGCTGAAGATCCTAAACTACGCCCAGCTTTGGTGCAACGTAATAAACTTGCTGCGGAGCTTAATACTCTTACATCTTCTATGAAAGACTTGCCACCAACGCAAGAGCAAGCAGCAATGATACAAGCAAAGCAAGCAGATATAGCCGCGCTAGATACAAACATAGGCGCTATGCAAAAGGCTCAGCAATCAGCTAAGCACACAGATAAAGAATTTATAGACCTAGTTAATATACAAAAGGATCTTGTAGCTAGAGGGCTAAAGAACACCCCAGAGTACGCAAATATAACGGCTAGAATAGCTAAATTAAATCATATACCTGAAGGCGTAGAACCTCTTACCGAGGCGGGTAGAGAGCTAGCGGGGGGGCTCGTAGGTATGGGCTACGTCCCATCTAGTCGATCAACCGTAGCTATAAACGCAGCCGCATTAGCGGGCGTAACGCCAAAACAATTTGTGACCAATAAGGCTAATATGTCGGCGTTAACCAGGATAACGCAAACTGAAGCACAGGCAGGTGCTTTTGCTGACGCCTTCGAGCAAAACGCTAAAGCTGTGCTTGATATGGCAGGAAAGGTAGGCAAAACTGGTATACCGATTATTGATGAATACTTTGCAAATCCGTTAAGCCGAGCTTCAGGTAAAAACCCCGAACTATCGGCATACGGGGTATTTATAAAAGCTACAGCTAACGAATGGGGTAAGCTCGTAAGCTCTGCTTCAGGGGGCAACCAAGCCCTAGCGCAGGCAGAGATTAAGCGCATAGAGAAGCTGCTTAACGATGCCCAAACCAAAGAACAAGTAGCCGCAGTAATAAGTTCTATGGATCTAGAATCACTTAACAGAAAATATGGTTTTGCTGCGACAAAAGCGAGACTGCTAGGCGAGGCTCCACCAGCGCCGCCGGTCAACCCTAGAGCTACGCCTAATGCTCCCGCCAAAACTGTAACTGGCCAAACCGTAAAAAACTGGTAAAAGAATATGCCACCACGTAATATTACAATCACCTTTGCAGACGGCACTTCTAACTTGTACCAAAACGTGCCAGAGAATGTCACGCCTGATATGGCGCAACTTCGTGCAGAGAAAGACTTTCCTGATAAAAAAGTAACTGGGCTAGATGGGGGGCGGCCCCCCGCCGAAGCCGCCCCCGCAGCAGCTCCCGCTAAGCCGAAAGGCGCGTTAGAGCGTGGGCTAAGCTTCGCTGGAGATGCTGCTGGGAACGCTCCTGGAGATTTCCTAGACGTTACCAAAAACATAGCTGGAGCGCTATGGTCGCCGCTAGACACCGGCGAAAAGGCGCTTAAAACTCTTGTGGGCGCTGGCATTAACGCCTCGCCTCCTGGCGTGGAGGCTTGGTTTAGCAAGAACGGCGACCCTGAAAAAGTTAAGGAACTAATAGGTATGGCTGACGCGGCTGGCGGTCAGCTAAAAGAAGAATACGGTAGCTGGGATAAGTTCTTGGAGACGTTCCGTAAGCATCCCGTTAAGGTACTTGTAGATTTAGGTATGGTAGCCAGCGGTACGGGGGGCGCGTTGCGTGTCGGTGCTAAGATGGCGGGGGCAGCCGAAGGTGGTGCTGCTGCTGCGGGTGCGTTGAACAAGGCTGCTGATGTAGCAGGTAAAGTAGCTGACTACACTAACCCTCTTACTCCGGTAATGAAAACAGCTACCTTTGGGCTAAATCTAGGGCGTAATGCTTTAGCTTTAGCCAAAGATCCTAGAGGATACCTATATCGCAATGCTATAGGAGATAGAGGCCCGCAAGTACTGAACACCCTTAATGCGTACACAGAGACTGTTCCAGGCATGGAGTCTACCATAGGCCAAGCATCCGTAGGTTCTGGCGCAGGGGACTTAAACGCTCTCAGCGCAGGCATACTGGATTCGTCCACTAACGCTCGCAACGCAGGACTTGCTCGCACACAAGCTAACCGAGCAGCAGCCGAAGCGCCCGTTGCTCAAGTAGCGGGTACAGAAGCAGACCTAGCAACGGCTGAAAAACTTAGGGCTGACGTAACTAAACCGCTATATAAGGCGGCGCAAGAGAGTACAGTACCGGTAGATACGTCTAAGATAGTAAATAACGTAGCTGATCTTATTAGTAAAAACCCAGGGAATAAGACCCTACTTACTCACCTTGAAACCTTAAAGGGCGGTCTGATAGATGAAAATGGAGCGCTAAGAACTAACGCAGCAGAGGTAGTATCGTCTATAGATGGCATAAAAGCCATGCTAGGTACAGAAAAAAACTCACATATAAAAAGCGTACTTGTCGATCTTAAAGACGATTTAATCAAAAGCATCCCAGGATATGCAGAAGCGGATGCAAAGTACGCAGAGCATAGCGTACTTATTGACAGAATGAAAGTAGGCCAAGAACTACAGAAAAAGCTGCGTGGCCCGCTAGGTAACTTCACTCCGGCTAATTACAACTCTGCGTTACTAAACGAGTCTGACACTATAGCGACTGCTACCGGAACTAATAGGTACGACAAAATATCCTCGCTATACCCTGATCCGGTAAAGGCTAAACTAGACGCAGTTAGAGATAGGTTCATTCGTGAGGCTGAAGATAAGAGACTAGCTCAAGGCGGCGAAGCAGTAGAGGGCGTAAAAGCTCCTAAGATACCTTGGGGCTTGAGCAGCAAGGTAGCCCTAGCCAACAAGATCATACTAGCGTTAGCAAACAAGATAAACAAGAACGTAGCTATGGACATGGCCGCCGATATGCTAGACGTACCCCGTGGTACAGCAGCTATCAAGAAGGCTCTTGAAAAGCCTAATCCTAAAAACCTAGAGACTCTTACTGTACGTCCAGGATTAGGAGCGGCAATGAACAATCTAGCGCCCGCTAGCCAGAACAACCTAGGATCAGAATGACATGGTAGAAGATAAGATCAACGAGGTAAAGATCGACTTAGCTGTTAGTACAGAAAAAATCAACAGGCTACAGGAAGATATGGAACAGTTGACAAAATCTATGGCGGAATTAAGTAAGGCTATCGCAGAGATTAACATTACCCTGAGTTCGTCAAAAGGCTCGATACGGATGCTAATGATAGTAGGAAGTGCCTGCGCTGCGCTAGGATCGGCAGTAGCGGAGTTAATACACGTTTGGAGATGATATGAACTGGTTAATGCAGATTGCCCCTACAATCGCCACCTGTCTTGGTGGCCCTCTAGCTGGACTTGCCACCACAGCCCTAGCCAAAGTGTTTGGTGTAGCCACCTCGGATGTACAATCTATGATAGCCAGTAACAAGTTATCGGCTGACCAGATCGCCTTGGTACAGCTAGAGGAGATCAAGTTCAAGGAACAGACTCAAGCCTTGGGACTAGATTTTGAACGCTTGTCTGTAGAGGACAGGAAGTCTGCCAGAGATATGCAAGTCGGAACACAGTCTTATATCCCTCCAATGTTGTCAGTTCTGGTGACTGGTGGCTTCTTTGGGATACTGTACGCTTTGATGATGGGCTACGCACACAAGTCTGAGGAACTCCTGATAATGCTAGGGTCACTTGCTACAGCGTGGGCAGGAATTATTTCCTTCTACTTCGGGTCTAGTTCCAGTAGCCAGAACAAGGACAAGTTCCTGTACAATAGCACTCCTATAATTAAGTGATAAAATGTAATATATGTTGCAAAAGATGTTGCATTAGTAACATATATGCCACTAAGTGTCACTGTAAGTGGTATGTTTTCCCCTAATTATCTCTAAACAGAGAAAACGTCATCTTTAAAATGTGATAAGAACCTATTGATTACACTATGAAAACTTCACAGGCTGGCATTGACTTAATTAAAGAGTTCGAAGGCTGTAAGTTGAAACCCTATAAAGATGTGGTTGGCTTGCTAACGGTGGGTTACGGACATAGAATAGCAGAAGCGGATAATAGAGATTATACACAGGAGGAAGTAGATGAATTTCTTAGATCAGATTTGGAACGATTTGAACGCGGTGTGCTTACTTACATTACCGTGCCTCTCACTCAAGGCCAGTTTGATAGTCTTGTGTGTTTTTCCTATAATCTTGGGCTTGGCACATTATCAAGAAGTACGCTCCTCAAAAAGATAAACGCTGGTGATGATGGAGCAGCGAAGGAAATACTGAGATTCGACAAAGCTGGTGGTAAACCACTAAAAGGCTTGACTAACCGTAGGATTGCAGAGTATAGGATGTTTAATGACAGCAGATGAACTAAGACAATATTTCGCTAAAAAGCTAATGCTTGACGGCAGCATGGATAACCTATCTGGTCAGGCA
>Ga0209084_1001646_pt1 | contig 18419 bp, 18 predicted proteins | sample C_130820_MF_Meta_FD_187309 | JGI IMG/M metagenome (GOLD analysis project Ga0209084, IMG submission 187309) | Freshwater microbial communities from Lake Croche, Canada to study carbon cycling - C_130820_MF_MetaG (SPAdes) (version 2) | ecosystem: Environmental > Aquatic > Freshwater > Lake... | reverse complement strand
AGTTAATCTGACATGCCCACAAGTTGGTTGCTGAGTTCCCACAACCGAATACCCATCGTCAACTGAGTCGCCTTGGCAGACAAAGGCTGGGCAAACGCTTGGCGACCGGGGACTTGGCGGTTGCCCCAACTCCAATGCACACCTGATGAGGACAACTCTTTGTCCACCACGACTTGTGCCACGCGCTGCCCCGCCAAGGTTTGGGTGACGTAACCCTTGGTGATGTTTTTTTGAAACCAAGGAAAAATGCGCTGAAAAGCCTTGGGTGTGTCGCGAAAGAGCGCCGTGTCGGCCACGCACCCGGGATAAACCGTGCTGAATATCACGCCGGTGCTGCCGTGGTAACGACGGTGCATTTCTCGGCTGATGATCATGTTGCACAACTTGCTGTCTTTGTAGGCTTTGCCGGCTTTGAATGTCTTGCCATCAATCATCGCTAAGGGGTCATGAAAGCCTTGTTCCAGGCCTGCGAGATCCCCCAGATCGGCGGGTGCGGGAATCGGCACCTTGCCACCAAACTCTTCAGAATTGGCCGTGACCGTGCCAAGGGTCACCAGTCTTGATTGAAAAGTGGGTTGGGATTCTCGTTCAGAGGTTTGAGTCTTGATGAGCAAGGGCATGAGCAAACGGCTCAGTAAAAAATGTCCCAAGTGGTTGGTTGCAACGCTGAGTTCAAAGCCCTCTGGTGACCTGACGGGTGTTTTCAAGCGCGGCTGATAACTGGCTGCGTTGTTAAGCAGTGCGTGCAGCGGAAAGCCCTTGGATTCAAAGTCTTTCACAAACTCGCGAACGCTTTGCAAAGACCCCAAGTCCAATTTCATGATGCTGAACTGTGCCGGATTCAATTGCAGTTCAGATGCAACCCGCATTGCTTTTTGTAAATCTCGGCAGGCCATGACTACATGCCATCCCTGTTTAATCAGGGCCTCAGTGGCGTAAAGCCCTACACCCGAAGAAGCGCCCGTGACGATGACGTGGGGTTGTTGAGTGGTTTTCATGGAGCGATTCTGACGTTCATTTCATGTGCGAAATCAAACCGAGAATTGACCAGTATGGTTCTAATTTTTTGATGCTTTCTTTGGGCACGGGAATAAGGATGCACTGCCTCTACCAACACAGCCACATGATCAGGGGTGTTTGAGGCTTCTTGATCGTATGGCTTTGTGAGGCGAGCATTCTCAAACAGTGTCGCAGAAGAGTTAAATAAGTCGTTCAAGGAGAAGTAAAATACCAGCTTGATCCAAGTGACCAGCCATCACCCACTAAAGCATCTAAATCCCTATCAATACTGGGTTTTAAGCTGATGCACAATGTTTGCATCTCTCAAATAGATATCCAATAAGTTCATTATCAACCTTCACCATTTAAATTTTATGTTGTCTGTGATTGGTCTTTCATGTACGCGTGGTGAACGCCGCCTCTTTTCAGGCGTTGATTTCCAATTGAAAGCGGGAACTTGCTTGCATCTGCAGGGAGACAATGGGGTGGGTAAAACCAGTTTGCTGCGCCAGGTCAGTGGTTTGTCCCCTGTGTCTGCCGGCCAAGTTTCTTGGTGTGGGCAGCCTATTGCAGAAAACGAATCCTTTCGTGCTCAGCGTATTTACTTGGGGCATGAGCTGGCCATGAAAGACGATCTCTCGGCCATGGAGAACTTGCAATTTGATGCATCCATTGCGGGCAGAACGGTCAGCGCAGAAGCCGTACGCAGTGCTTTGAAGCGATTGGGGCTGCGAGGACGCGAACATCTGCCCATGCGGGTCCTGTCTCAGGGTCAAAAACACCGCGCCGCATTGGCCAGGTTGCTGGTCCGTCAAGCCGCTTTATGGATTCTGGATGAACCGGTGGTCGCGCTCGATGTGCCAGCCCAAGCGGCTGTCGGGCAGTTACTGCAAGCACATCTGGACGAAGGCGGCATGGCCTTGGTCACCAGCCATCAACCCTTGCCCATACCCCATGCGCTTATCGCCTCTTACAGGTTACAGGGATGAACCCCTACATGGCGGTCATTCGCCGAGATGTTTCGCTCGCCTTGCGCCGCAAAAACGAGGTCATGACCTCGGTCTTTTTCTTTGTCGTGGTGGCCTCTTTGTTTCCATTGGGAATTGGCCCTGAAATGAACACACTGCGCCTGATCGCACCTGGGGTCTTGTGGGTCGGAGCTTTGCTGGCCAGCATGTTATCGCTGGGTCGCTTGTTTTCGAGCGATCACCAGGATGGTACGCTGGAACAAATGGTGTTGTCTTCTGCTTCACTGCCGGGTTTGGTGGGTGCCAAAATTCTGGCCCATTGGTTGCTGTCGGGTTTGCCCTTGGTGGTGGTGTCACCGGTGCTGGCGTTGCAATTTGATTTGAATGCCCAGGCCATTGAAGTGCTCATGGCCAGTTTGCTTTTGGGCACACCCTTGTTGTCATTGATCGGTGCCGTGGGGGCTGCTTTGACGTTGGGTGTTCGAGGTGCAGACGTTTTGTTGTCGCTCTTGGTTTTGCCTTTGTACGTCCCTGCACTCGTTTTTGGTGCGGGCGCGGTGCAAGCACAAACAGCCGGTTTGGGGGCCTCGGCGCATCTGTCCATTTTGGCGGCCATGCTCCTGGTAGCTGCCGTATTCAGCCCTTGGGCGTGCGCGTCGGCTTTGCGCGTTGCGCTTGAATAATTTTTTCATTGTCATGACTCGGCATTCCAACGTCTTATTTCGATTCGCTGCACCTCAGGCGTTTTACGGCTTGGCAGGGCGCCTGTGGCCTTGGGTGGCCGCTTTGGCGACCGTATTGGGAGCGTGGGGTTTGTGGATGGGGATGTTTGTCGCACCTGCTGATTTTCAGCAAGGGCAGGCGTACAGGATTATTTTTGTGCATGTGCCTGCGTCTTGGATGTCGATGATCATTTACCTGGCCATGGCGTTTTGGGCCTTGCTGGGCTTGACCTTCAACACCCGCCTGTCCGGCATGATGAACCGAGCGCTGGCGCCAACGGGCGCAATGTTCGCTTTCTTGTCTCTGTGGACAGGTGCGCTGTGGGGCAAACCCATGTGGGGAACATGGTGGGTCTGGGATGCCCGATTAACTTCTGAGTTGATTTTGTTCTTCTTGTATTTAGGCTTTATAGGATTGACCGCATCGATTGATGATCCACGTCGCGCAGACAAAGCGGGCGGGTTGCTGGCCCTGGTCGGCGCCATCAATGTGCCTGTCATTTACTTTTCGGTGCGTTGGTGGAACACCTTGCACCAAGGCGCCTCGGTTTCGGTGACGCAGGGCTCCAGCATGGCGCAAACCATGCTTTGGGCCATGTTGCTGATGGCTATGTCATTCTGGCTGTATGCCATAGCCATCGCTTTGTACCGGATTCGCACCCTCATCCTTGAACGTGAAAAACATGCGCTTTGGGTAGAGGCTGAACTCCGCTCTGAAGGAGGAGCATCATGATTTGGAACAGCGCCAGTGAATTTTGGGCTATGGGCGGCTATGGCCTCTACGTTTGGGGCAGCTTTGGTGTCACAGCCCTGTTGATGGGGGGGGAAGTCATACTGGCCGCGCGGCATCATCAGCGCACACGCGAAAGCTTGCAAATGCAAGCGACGACAATAGGCTCTGTTCAGGACACGGCAAAGGATTGGCAACCATGAAAGCACGGCACAAACGGTTGATCGCCATCATGGTGGGATTGCTGTTCTTGTCTGCAGCCGCAGCGCTGGTGCTGAACGCCTTTCAAAGTAATTTGGTTTTCTTTTTCACGCCCACCCAGGTGGCTGGTGGTGAGGCGCCTCGCGGCACTGCGTTCCGTGTGGGCGGCATGGTCAAAGAAGGCAGCCTTTTGCGCGATTCAGAAAAAGGTTATTTCGTGGTGACCGACACCCAAAAAGATATTGTTGTGAAATACAAAGGTATGTTGCCTGATTTGTTCAAAGAAGGGCGCGGCGTGGTCGCACAAGGGCAGCTCAATGGACAGGGTGAATTTGTCGCCAGTGAAGTGCTGGCCAAGCATGACGAAAACTACATGCCACCCGAAGCCAAACACGCCATGGACCAGGCGGCTGCTCGCAAGGCGGCCGAAACAGTCAAGCCGTGAAACTTGTTAATTGATTTGAAAGAACGCTGAATGATTCCCGAACTTGGGCACTATGTCTTGATCCTGGCTTTTTGGATCGCTTTGGCGCAAGGCGTGCTCCCGCTGGCGGGTGCCACTAAGGGACACCTGGCCTGGCAGTCCATGGCTAAGCCACTGACCGCACTGCACTTCGGCTTGGTGTTGTTGGCATTCCTGGCTTTGATGTGGTCCTTCGTGATCAACGACTTTTCGGTGCTGTACGTCAGTCAGCACTCCAACTCGCTGCTGCCCACGGTTTACCGAATGGCCGCAGTGTGGGGCGGGCATGAGGGCTCCTTGCTCCTGTGGGCATTTTTGCTTGCCTTGTGGTCGATTGCTGTGGCTATTTTTTCGCGCACGTTGCCGCTGGCCATGTCGGCAAGGGTACTGGGTGTTTTGGGTTTGATCTCCACTGGCTTTTTGGCTTTCATACTGACCACCTCCAATCCTTTCGATCGCTTGCTGCCCGCTGCTGTCGATGGGCGAGATTTGAACCCCTTGTTGCAAGACGTGGGGTTGATCATTCATCCCCCCATGCTGTACATGGGCTATGTGGGCTTTTCAGTGGCCTTTTCTTTTGCCATTGCGGCCTTGTTGTCGGGGCGTTTGGATGCGGCCTGGGCCAGGTGGTCCCGCCCTTGGACGTTGGTGGCATGGGTATTCATGACTTTTGGCATCGGTTTGGGGTCTTGGTGGGCTTACAGCGAGTTGGGTTGGGGAGGTTGGTGGTTCTGGGATCCTGTTGAAAACGCGTCTCTGATGCCTTGGTTGTTCGGTACCGCCTTGATCCATGCCCTGATGGCGACAGAAATGCGCGGCGGCTTCAAAGCCTGGACGGTGTTGTTGGCTATTGGTGCCTTTTCTTTGTCTTTGCTTGGCACATTCCTGGTTCGTTCCGGTGTCTTGACTTCGGTGCATGCTTTTGCCACTGATCCCCGCCGCGGTGTGTTCGTGTTGATATTTTTGGTGGTGGTGGTGGGTAGCTCACTCACGCTGTTTGCTTGGCGCGCGCCCAAGGTCAGCGTGGGAGGCCGGATGGGTTTGATTTCGCGAGAATCGTTTTTGTTGGCCAACAGTGTTTTGCTGGTTGTGGCTACGGGCGCTGTGCTCTTGGGCACCCTTTACCCTTTGATCATCGATGCCTTGAACATGGGCAAATTATCGGTAGGAGCCCCGTATTTCAATGCCGTTTTTGTACCCCTGCTTTCACCGCTGCTGTTTTTAATGGTGCCCGGGGTCGCGGCCTCATGGAAAGAAGCCCAGATCAGCCAGTTGGTCAGCCGTCTGCGTTGGGTGGCCTTGGGCGCCTTGGTGCTGGCTTGCGGCGTGCCCGCACTCTTGCAGGAGCTTGGCCAGGGCGAGTGGCTGTGGAGCACATCGCTCGGGTTGTTCCTGTCCGCATGGATTGTTCTCGGTTCTGTCAAACACGCTATCGTGCGCTCACGCCAACCCGGGCGCATTGCCTTGTCGTATTGGGGAATGCAAACAGCGCATCTGGGTATGGCGGTGTTGGTGGTGGGCATCACCATGGTCAAGGGCTATGAACTCGAGCGAGATGTGCGCATCGGTATTGGCGAGACAGTCACGCTCAGAGATTTCACATTGGAGTTGAAGCGCATGGAAGACGTTGATGGACCCAATTACAAAGCCTTGCGTGCCACGCTGGAAGTAAAAAAAGACCAACGCATCGTGGCCCAACTGACGCCAGAAAAACGGCGTTATTTTTCTACGGCCATGCCCATGACTGAAGCGGCCATCGATTCGGGATTGTTTCGTGATTTGTACGCCTCCCTGGGAGATCCAGTGGAGCCGCACCCTCAAACCCGCGCACCGCGGTGGAATTTACATGTCTATGACAAGCCGTTTATTTCATGGCTTTGGGCGGGTGTGTTGTTGATGGTTTTGGGGGGGGTGATCGCTGCACTGGACAAACGTTATCGCCGTGCCGCATCGCCTGCGAACCCTGTTTGAGGCCCATTTTAAAATTTTTTCATGAAAAAATTTTTGATTCCACTGGGCTTCTTTTTGGGCTTGGTCATTTTCTTGGCTTTGGGATTGCAGCGCGACCCCAAAGAAATTCCTTCGCCGCTCGTGGGTCAAGCGGCCCCTGCATTCAAACTGTTCACTTTGGCTGCAGACAATCAAACCTTTGAGCCGAAAGACATGCAAGGACAAGTGTGGATGCTGAACGTGTGGGCCACTTGGTGCGTGGCGTGCCGGGAGGAGCACCCCCTGTTGGTTGAATTTTCCAAACAGCACAGTGTGCCCATTGTGGGCCTGAGCTACAAAGAGGTTCAAGCCCAGGATGAGCCGCCTGGAGCCAAGTTAAGCCCTGAGGACAAGCGTCTGTTGGCCAGACAGCGCAGTGAAAAATGGTTGCGAACCAGAGGCAATCCGTATGTTGTCACGGCCCTGGATCTGGATGGCCGCGTGGGCATAGATTACGGCGTTTATGGCGTTCCCGAAACTTATGTCATCGACAAGCAAGGAGTGATTCGTTACAAACTGGTGGGCGCCATCACGCCAGAGGTTTTAGTGAAAAAAATCTTGCCCCTGGTCAGCGACCTTCAGAAAACCTGAGATTTCCATGCAGCGATGTTTTGCTCTTTTTTGTCGGCCATCGGTGCTCGTGGCCTTGCTATGGATGTGCCTGGCTGGTTCCTTGATGGCGAAGGAGGCCGAACCCAACGCCCAGGACCCCGTGATCGAGGCCCGGATGGTGCATATTTCAGAAGAGTTGCGTTGTATGGTGTGCCAAAACGAATCCTTGGCGTCCTCGCATGCTGAATTGGCGGGTGACTTGCGTGAAGAGGTGCGCAGCTTGATTCGGCAAAACAAAACAGATGACGAAATCAAGGCATTTTTAATCACTCGGTATGGTGATTTTGTGCTGTACCGTCCCACGGTTAAACCCATGACATGGGCATTGTGGTTTGGCCCTTTTGTGTTGTTGTTGGTGGCCTTGACGGCCATGTTGATGTATTTGCGACAGCGGCAAAGGCAAGCACCTCAGACCGGCTGGACTGACGAACAGTTGAAAAAAGCAGAACGACTGCTGAAAGACGGAGAGTCTGCGTGAATTCGAATTTTGTATTTATATTGATCGCCTTGGCCCTGACGGCTGTGGTGGTGTTGGTGTTGATGTGGAGTTTGCTGCGCAGCCGTTTGACGCCAGAGCATAAGCATGAACAAGCCAATACCAGCGTGTACCGCCAGCAACTGCTGGATCTGGAAAAAGAACACAGTCAAGGTGTGATCACCGCATCCTCTTTCGAGCTGACCCGTGCCGAGTTGTTGGGTCGTATGCTGGAGGACACAGCGCAAGCCGAAGATGCATCAGACGCCAAATCACCCCGCGCATTGGCCAGCGCTATGGTCCTGGCGGTTTTGTTGCCTGTGGCTGCCATGACCACTTATGTGTTGCTGGGTCAACCGCTGGGACTTGATCCGCAAATGACTGCTGCTGTGGATGCTCAACAACAACCTGATCTACAAGCCATGGCGGACAGTTTGGCGCAAAAACTGCAAGCCGATTCGAGCGATCCCCAGCGTTGGGCCATGCTGGGCCGAGTCTACCGGGCATTGAATCAGTATGACAAAGCACTTTCTGCCTTCCAAAAAGCTTTGGAGTTGGAGGGGAACGATGAAGTTGCATTGGAACGTGCGGAAGTTCTCGCGCTGCGCCGTGGTGGGGATTTCACTGGCGAACCTTGGGCTGTGATTTTGCAGGTGCTGGCCAAGAATGCCCGCCATTTCAATGGCTTGGCCTTGGCCGGTAGCGCATCGTATGCACAAGGCGATTACAAGAAAGCCATTCAATACTGGCAACAAGCGCGCAGCCAACTGAATGACAACGATGAAGAGTTGAAGGGCTTGGATATTGCCTTGAATACGGCGCGTGAAAAAGCGGGAGAACCTGTGCTGGCGCCAAAAGCGTCTGCGGCAGTGCAAGTGACCGTGCCCGCGACTGTGCCCGCGACTGTCCCTGCGTCGGGTGCAGTGCTCAGCGGCCGCGTGTCGATCGATCCGAGTGTCAAAGCACAGATTGCGCCCACGGACGTGGTCTTTGTCTATGCCATCCCCACAGACGGCCAGAAGATGCCCCTGGCCATTCTGCGCAAGACAGCTGACAATTTTCCCTTTGACTTTGTCCTGGACGACAGTACAGCCATGAATTCTGCAAGCAAACTTTCTTCGCAAACCAAAGTCACTTTGAAAGTGCGCATCTCCAAATCCGGTGAAGCCATGACACGCTCAGGCGACTGGATGGGCGTGCTGGAGAACGTGGCCGTGGGTTCGCGCAATTTGAAGTTGGTTGTCAATCAGCAGGCACCGTGAAGGGGTGTTTGGAGTGTTTGAATAGGGTGTTTAGTGTAATAATGTGAATGAAGTTTTTGTTCCTTGCCGGCTAGATTCCGGCCAGGGCGCCATCGATTGAAGACACCATGAGCTCCTACAACACCCCTTTCGAAATTCATGTGCATGGTGATGTCTTGCTCCGCAATGAGGTGGACCTGAATGCGCTGCAAGAAACGCTCAAGCCGCTTTGGAAGTATGCAGGCGCCCGTTCTTTGATGGAGGGGGCAAAAAGTCTTTACGAAGAAGAACCCGGGATCGTTTTCGAATCTTCTGAGCATCGCTTGCAGTTGTGCTGGACGGTCCGTGGCAGTGAAGATTTCCGCCAAGTGCTGGACGACATGTGCATGAACATCAATGACGTGTCGGCTACAGGTGCACAAATCGAAGTCACTTTTTACGACACAGAATACGACGAAGAAGACGAAGAACGCGGCACCGAGTCTCGTGATGATTTCTTGATTTTGTTCGTCGGCCCCGACCCTGCGTCCATCATGCAGGCGCAGCGCGATTTGCTGGTGCAGGATGTGGTCAGTTTGATGGAGCGTCATTTCGATGGCGCAGAGTTGGGCGGTATTGTGGCTGAAATTGACAAACTCTTTGGCCAACGCTTTGAAGACTTGGTGAGCTCTTTGGAACTGGGCAAGCCGCCACGCGGCGGTATGGGGGGCTCCGGTCCGCATGGTGGTGGCGGTCGCCGGCCTCGCCATTTGCATTGATTTCACTGACTGCTCAGCATGGCCTTGTTTTCTGCTGATGCGCTGAACCCCGGGGTTCGCAAGCGGGAGGTTTTTGGCTGGGCCATGTACGACTTTGCCAACTCAGGTTACACCACGGTGGTGATCACCGCGGTGTTTGCGGCTTATTTTGTGGGCGGTATTGCGGGCGGTGCTGCGTGGGCGACGCTGGCTTGGACGTCTGCGTTGAGTCTGTCCTATGCGATTGTCATGCTGACCATGCCGGGCTTGGGGGCGTGGGCTGATCGGCATGCGGCCAAAAAGAAATTGTTGTCATGGGTCACCGTGGCATGTGTCATCAGCACGGCCGCATTGGCTTGGGCTGGCCCTGATCAGGTGGCCTTGGCCGTCGTCTTGATTGTGGTTTCCAATACTTTTTTCTCTTACGGTGAGTCTCTGACGGCGTCTTTTTTACCTGAACTGGCCAAGCCTGAAGCCATGGGGCGTGTGAGCGGCTGGGGATGGTCTTTGGGCTATATCGGCGGCATGCTGGCCTTGGGGATCTGCCTGGGGTATGTCCTGTGGGCCCAAAGTCATAACATTCCTGCCGCCCAATTTGTGCCGGTGACGATGCTGATCACGGCCAGCATTTATGGCTTGGCGGCTTTGGTGACTTTTGCCTTGCTTAAAGAGCATGCACAAGCTCAACCGAATTGGCCCCGTCCTGCAGGCTTGATGGGGGAGATGCGCCAACTCTGGCAGACTTTGCAAGAGGCGCGTCAGTTCAAAGATTTCACCCAGTTGCTGGTTTGCTCTGTGGCTTACCAAGGTGGGGTGGCGGTGGCCATCACCTTGGCGGCCATTTATGCCGAGCAAGTGATCGGTTTTGAAAAACAAGAAACGATGGTGCTGATTTTTGTACTGAACATTGCCGCTTTTGCTGGGGCCTTTTGTTTTGGCTACTTGCAAGACCGGATTGGTCACAAGATCGCATTGGCCATCACGTTGTTGGGCTGGACGTTGACCTGTGTGATTGCAGCCTTGTCAACTACCAAGGGGCAATTCTGGTGGGCGGCCGCCATTGCGGGTGTTTGCATGGGGTCAAGTCAATCGGCTGGACGCGCCATGGCGGGTTTGTTAGCCCCCCCCGATCGTTTGGGGCAGTATTTTGGGCTGTGGACCTTTGCCATTCGCCTGGCCAGTATCGTGGGCCCTCTCACCTATGGTGTGATTACCTGGCTAACCGACGGCAATCAGCGTTTGGCGATTGGGTCGACCGCTTTGTTGTTCTTGTTGGGTCTGGTGCTCTTGATTCCGGTCGATATGCAGCGCGGGCGCCAGGCCGCCTTGGCTGCGTCTTCGTTGCACTGATCTCAGGTGTCTGCAACTGCTTTGCCCTTGCTGCGGGGCTATCCAGAATCTTTGCAAAGCCAGGTTCACACACTCATCACGCAAAATCGCTTGTCGGAGTGGTTGCTCAGTAAATACCCTCAAGCGCATGGCATTCGGACGGACGGTGCGCTTTACAACTATGTGACTGAACTTAAAAACGAGTTCATGCGCAATGCCGACGCGGTGAGCAAGGTGGCTTTTGACAGCAAGATTCATGTGATTCAAAATGCGTTGGGCTTGCATTCGACCATTTCAAGGGTGCAGGGCAGCAAGCTCAAATCCAAACGAGAAATTAAATTAGCGGCGGTTTTTAAAGATGCCCCGCTTGAATTTTTACGCATGATTTCGGTACACGAATTGGCGCACCTGCGTATCCGGGACCACGATCGCGCTTTCTACCAACTGTGTGAACACATGGAGCCAGCGTATCAACAGCTGGAGTTTGATTTGCGTGTCTACCTCACGCATTTGGAACTGAAAGGGACGCGGTTATGGGCATCAAACTCAAAGTCCTGAAGCAATCCTAAATGCATTTCTTAATGCAAGTCTTCAGCCAGGCTGCATTGCTGGGCTGGCAAATGCAGCCACCGCAGCGCTGCAGTTTGTAAATCAGTTAAGGCGCCGGTGGTGAGCAGTTGCGTCAAGCGGACAGCATTGGGTTGATCTGTTGCCAGCAGGCCTTGGGTTTCAAGCAAACGCCGGGCTTGTCTGGCCACGGGCTCACCGGTCGATAAAAAGGCAATTTCCGGACCCAAAATCGCGCGCAATTCGTCGATCGCAAAGACATAGTGGGTACAACCTAAAACCAAGCTGTCTATTTGCCCCACCCCTTTGCCGAAGGGGCCCATGGCTTGGGTGTAGGTCTGACAGAGGCGGTGGACTTCGGAGTCTTGCAGGCCTTGTGCATGCGGTTGACCGGTGCTCAATTCGATGGCCTGGGCCAAACCCTTGCAGGCTTGGACCACAAATTCGGCTTGACCTTGCAGACTGTCCAGAAGTTTGGCGAACTTGGCACTGGCCAAGGTGCCGCGTGTGCCGATGACCCCGATCCGCCCGGTTTGGCTTTGGGCCACGGCGGGTTTGAGCGCCGGTTCCACGCCAATCAAGGGCATTTGTGGATAGCGCATACGCGCTTCGTGAATGGCGGCGGCCGTTGCCGTGTTGCATGCGACCACGAGGGCTTTGATGTGGTGGTGCGCAACCAGATAGTCGGCAATGGCATGGGTGCGTTCAGCCACAAAAGCATCGCCGCGCTCACCATAGGGGGCATGGCCGCTGTCGGCCACATACACAAAGCGCTCATGCGGTAACTCGGCCATCAAGGCCTGCAAAACGCTCAGTCCACCAATGCCGCTGTCAAAGACGCCAATGGGTTGATAGGCCATGACAGTCATGTGTGATTTGGTTAAGCCGCAGTGACCGCAATGCCTTTGAACTCGCCTGTGGCAATGCGTTTTTGCCATTCGTCGGGCCCCGTGATGTGGACGCTGGTGCCGCCAGCATCCACCGCCACGGTCACGGGCATGTCAACCACATCGAACTCGTAAATCGCTTCCATGCCCAGGTCTTCAAACCCCACCACCTTGGCGTGCTTGATAGCTTTGGCAACCAGGTAAGCCGCGCCGCCCACCGCCATGAGGTAGGCTGACTTGTGTTTCTGGATGGCTTCGATGGCGCTCGGGCCGCGCTCGGCTTTGCCGATCATGGCGATCAAGCCGGTTTGTGCCAGCATCATCTCGGTGAAGCTGTCCATGCGCGTGGAGGTGGTCGGACCGGCGGGCCCCACGGCCTCATCACCGACAGGGTCCACAGGGCCGACGTAATAAATCACGCGGTTGGTGAAGTCAACGGGCAATGTCTCGCCTTTGCCCAGCATGTCTTGAATGCGCTTATGGGCGGCGTCACGGCCTGTGAGCATTTTGCCGTTGAGCAACAGGGTTTGGCCAGGTTTCCAGTTCGCCACTTCTTCTTTGGTGAGGCCGTTCAGATTAACACGCTGGCTCTTTTGGGTGTCGGGGGTCCAATTGACATCGGGCCACAGATCGAGTGATGGCACATCCAGATAGACCGGGCCCGAGCCGTCCAACACAAAGTGGGCATGGCGAGTGGCCGCGCAGTTGGGGATCATGGCAACCGGCTTGCTGGCGGCATGCGTGGCGTACATCTTGATTTTGACGTCGAGCACGGTGGTCAAGCCCCCCAAGCCTTGTGCGCCAATGCCCAAGGCGTTGACCTTGTGGTAGAGCTCCAGACGCAGTTCTTCGACTGGGGTGAGCTTGTTGCCTTTGTTGGATTTGTCGAGCAATTGGTACATGTCCAAGTCGTCCATCAGGCTTTCTTTGGCCATGAGCACGGCTTTTTCTGCGGTGCCGCCAATGCCGATGCCGAGCATGCCCGGTGGACACCAGCCCGCGCCCATGGTGGGCACCGTTTTGAGCACCCAGTCAACTACGCTGTCACCGGGGTTAAGCATGACCAATTTGGATTTGTTTTCGCTGCCACCGCCTTTGGCTGCAACCGTGACATCGACTTTGTTGCCCGGAACGATCTGCGTGAAGATGACAGCGGGCGTGTTGTCTTTGGTATTTTTGCGCGCGAACTGGGGGTCATCGACCATCGAAGCACGCAGCATGTTGTCTGCGTAGTTGTAGCCACGGCGCACGCCTTCGTTGATGGCGTCTTCTAGACTGCCTGAGAAACCCTCCAGCCGAACATCCATGCCCACTTTCAGGAACACGTTCACGATGCCGGTGTCCTGGCAAATAGGACGGTGCCCGATAGCACTCATTTTGCTGTTGGTCAAAATTTGCGCAATCGCATCTTTGGCCGCAGGGCTTTGTTCACGCGCATAAGCCGTGGCCAGATGTGAAATAAAGTCTGCCGGGTGGTAGTAGCTGATGTACTGCAGCGATGCTGCGACCGATTCAATCAGGTCTTCTTGTTGGATGCGTGTGGTCATAGGTCGCTCTGGTTTGAAAGAAATTTAAATTGAAAAATCAATGTCCGCCGGAGGATTGGTGGTGAGACATCAGCCTGTCAGTGAAAGCAATGGCCATGGCGCTGAGCAAAAAAGTAATGTGAATAATGGTTTGCCATATCAGTACTTTTTCATCGTAATTGGCTGCATTGATGAAGGTTTTGAGCAAATGGATTGAGCTGATGCCAATGATGGCCGTGCCCAGCTTGACTTTGAGAACAGAGGCATTCACGTGGTCCAGCCATTCTGGCTGGTCGGGGTGATGTTCCAAATTCATGCGCGAGACAAAGGTTTCGTAACCTCCCACAATGACCATGATGAGCAGGTTGGAGATCATGACCACGTCAATCAGGCCCAGCACCACCAGCATAGTGATGGTTTCATTGAGTCGGGTGATGCTGGCATCGGATTTGTAGCCAATGCCAACGATCAGGGCTTGCAAAGCGTTTTGGTTGCCAAATACTGCTTCCAGTAAATGCACCAACTCGACCCAGAAGTGATAGACATAAACAGCTTGTGCTGCAATGAGTCCTAAATACAAAGGCAACTGCAACCAGCGACTTGCAAAAATTAAACTCGGCAAGGGGCGCAAGGCGGTTGGCTTTCCTTTGGGCTGTGGTGAAGAGGGCATGGATGGGCTTTGTAAAGGATCAGGCCAATGTATATGCAGGATACTGATTTTAGAGGCTTGTTAGCTTCTTGGATTGAAAGACTGCTGTCAGTCAGTGCTTTGTAAGAGCCAAGCCCGACATTTAGCTTCAATTTTTCGTTTCAGCCTTTTCAGGAGACTTATTCAATGAGTGCTATTTACAACCCCAGCCCTGCCTTTGTTCAGAATGCCCATATCTCTGGCATGGCCGCATACGATGCCTTATGTCAAGAAGCGGAAAACGATTACCAAGCCTACTGGGCTCGGCTCGCCAAAGAGTTCATCACCTGGAAAACGCCCTTTACCCAAGTGCTCGATGAGTCGAACGCGCCATTTTTCAAGTGGTTTGATGATGGCACCTTGAATGCGTCTTACAACTGTTTGGACCGCAACGTCGAAAAAGGGCTGGGCGATAAGACCGCCATCATCTTCGAAGCCGATGGCGGTGAAGTGTCCAAAATCACTTACAGCCAATTACTGGCCAAGACCTGCCAGTTTGCCAATGCTCTGAAATCATTGGGCGTCGAAAAGGGTGACCGCGTCGTCATTTATATCTCCATGTCGATTGACGGCGTAGCCGCCATGCAAGCCTGCGCTCGCATTGGGGCGACCCACTCGGTGGTGTTTGGCGGTTTTTCTGCCCAGTCCCTGCGTGACCGGATTGAAGACACCGGCGCCGTGGCCGTCATCACCGCAGACAACCAGGTGCGCGGCGGCAAATTGTTGCCTTTGAAGTCCATCGTGGACGAAGCCATTGCTTTGGGTGGATGCGACTCGATCCGTCACGTATTGGTCGTCAAGCGCTCAGGTAAAGACATGGCCATGATGGCCGGTCGTGACCTGTGGTTGCAGGACCTGGCCGACAAACAAGCCCTTACCTGCGAGCCAGAGTGGGTGGGCGCTGAGCACCCCCTGTTCTTGCTTTACACCTCGGGATCGACTGGCAAGCCCAAGGGTGTGCAACACAGTACGGGCGGTTATCTGCTGCATGCCGCTTTGACCACACGATGGACTTTTGACTTAAAGCAAGACGACGTCTTCTGGTGCACGGCCGATATCGGCTGGGTCACAGGCCACACTTACATCACCTATGGTCCTCTGGCTTTGGGCGGCACCGAGATCGTGTTCGAAGGCGTGCCCACTTACCCTGATGCTGGCCGCTTCTGGAAGATGATCCAAGACCATAAAGTCTCGATTTTCTACACCGCACCTACCGCCATCCGCTCGCTCATCAAGGCGGCTGAAGCCAACGATGTCGTGCACCCCAAGAGCTACAACTTGTCGAGCCTGCGTTTGCTCGGATCGGTCGGCGAGCCGATCAACCCTGCGGCTTGGGAGTGGTACCACAAGCACGTGGGCGGTGGCAACTGCCCGATCGTGGACACCTTTTGGCAAACCGAAACCGGTGGCCACATGATCACGCCTTTGCCGGGTGTGACGCCCATGGTGCCGGGCTCTTGCACCCTGGCATTTCCTGGCATTCAGGCCGCCATTGTGAGTGAAACCGGCGAAGACATGCCCAACGGGCAAGGCGGTATTCTGGTCGTCAAACGTCCATGGCCTTCGATGATCCGCAACATTTGGGGCGACCCCGAGCGTTTCAAGAAGAGCTACTACCCTGAAGAATTTCACGGCAAGTACTACTTGGCTGGTGACGGCGCGATCCGTGACGAAAAAACGGGTTACTTCACCATCACTGGCCGCATCGACGACGTTTTAAACGTCTCTGGCCACCGCATGGGGACGATGGAAATTGAATCCGCTTTGGTCAGTTGCACGGAGTTGGTCGCCGAGGCTGCTGTGGTGGGCCGTCCTGACGACACCACAGGCGAGGCCATCTGCGCTTTTGTGGTGCTCAAGCGATCACTGCCCAATACCGAAGAGGGCAAAGCTATTGCCAAACAGTTACGCGATCACGTTGCCAAAGAAATTGGTCCGATCGCCAAGCCCAAAGACATCCGCTTTGGCGAGAATCTCCCCAAGACCCGCTCCGGCAAAATCATGCGCCGCCTGTTGCGGTCATTGGCCAAGGGTGAAGAAATCACGCAGGACACCAGTACCCTTGAGAACCCGCATATTTTGAGCCAGTTGGGTCAAGCCTACTGATCAATCGCCCAGCACGATGCCTTCGCGACGAGGGTCTGCGCCGCCAAACCAGCCCTGCGGTGTTTTTTGAATCGCTTGCAATCCACTGGTCATGTCAATTTCCAGAATGTCGTGCCCTCGTGATTTCAGCGCTTGTAAAGTGAGCGCCGGAAAACGCTTGGTTTCAAGTAAGGTGGGGCCATTTAAAGACCCAAAGTTTGGCAAATTGATGGCTTGTTGAGAGTTGAGTTGCCAATGCAAAGTACCCACCAGCAGCTTGGCGGTGTAATGGATGATGAGGGCACCACCCGGGCTTCCTCCCGTCATCAGCACTTGGCCGGAGGTTTTGTCAAAGACCAGTGTGGGAGACATGGCTGAACGGGGTCGTTTGCCTGGCTCCACGCGGTTAGCTATCGGAAGGCCTTGCGCATCCGAGGGTAAGAAACTGAAGTCGGTTAATTGGTTGTTGAGCAAGAACCCGCCAGGGCGCGAGGCATCGGTGGTGACCATGCGGCGAGAGCCAAATGCAGCTTCAATGGAGGCTGTCATGGCCACGACCCGGCCTTTGGCATCCACCACACTGATGTGGCTGGTGCCGTATTCGATTTGTGTGGACATGGGTGCATAGGATGATTTGAAGCCCCCTGGTTGACCGGGTTGCGCCTCGCGCATCGCTTGCGCTCCAATCAGTTGACTGCGCTCACGCAAATAAGCAGGTGCCAGCAGGCTGCGCCAGTCACCTGCGGGTGCCGTTACAAAGTCGGGATCGGCCACATACTGCGCCCGATCGGCAAAAGCCAGTTGCGAAGCTTGTGAGTACCGGTGTACAAAGTCGGGGGAGGGCAGGCCGTTGGCGTATTCGGTTCCTTGCGCCACGGTGTTGCCGAGCAAGCCCAGAATCTGGCCGATGGCAATATGACCCGATGACGGCGGTGGAAAGCCGCACAGTTGGTAGGTTCTTGAAAGGGCCGTGTGGTCAAAGCACAAGACTTGCCGATCACGGCTTTGGTAGTTGCTCAGATCTTGCAAGCTCAGTTTGCCCGGGTGCGGCGGCATGGCTGTGCGCGCAACGATGGCCTGAGCTACAGGCCCTTCTAACAGTGCGCGGCTGCCTTGCGTGGCGATGCGTCTGAGCACATCGGCGTATTCCGGATTGCGCAACACATGGCCTACTGGCAAGGCTTGTCCTTGGGCATCGTAGAAAAAGCGCAAGGCCAGTGGGTCTTTTCTCATGTGGGGGTCGGCTTGCAGAAGGGTGTGCAGTCGCGGGCTGATTTGAAACCCCTGCTCGGCAAGGTCAATCGCTTGCTCAAAAAGCCGTGCCCAAGGCATGACCCCGTGCTGGCGGTGTGCAGCTTCGAGCATGCGTACCGCACCGGGGACGCCGACCGACCGGCCACTGAGCACGGCATCGTCAAATGGCATTGGTTTGCCATCAGACTCCAAGAAAAGCGCAGGGTCTGCACTTGCGGGCGCCGTTTCACGTCCGTCGTGTGCCGTGACTTTCTGACCATCAAAGTACATCAAAAAGGCGCCGCCCCCGATGCCACTCGATTGGGGCTCGACAAGCCCCAAGACCATCTGCACGGCAATGGCGGCGTCAACCGCCGATCCGCCAGCTCGCAAAATCTGGTGTCCGGCTTGTGTGGCCAACGGGTTGGCCGCCGCGACAGCCTGGCGTGTATAGGCCCAACCGGTTTTTTCAGTGATCCCGCTGGCTATTTCGGGTTGCACCGGCATACGGGTTGGCAGGGTCGGAGCGCAAGCGGTCAGCAGGTGCAGGCAGAAAATGCTCAGAATTTTGATCATACGAGCGTGATGCCACAGGTCATTTCGGCGCCAGCCGGATGGCGCCATCGAGCCGGATGACTTCGCCGTTGAGCATGTCGTTTTCAAAGATGTGCTTGGCCAGTTTGGCGTAGTCCTGCGGCGTACCCAAACGGCTGGGGAAGGGCACGCTGGCACCCAGCGCGTCCTGCACTGCTTGCGGCATTCCGAACACCATGGGCGTGCCAAAAATACCAGGGGCAATGGTCATGTTACGGATGCCGTTGCGGGCCAAATCACGTGCAATCGGCAGTGTCATGCCGACCACGCCACCTTTGGAGGCCGCATAAGCGGCTTGTCCTATTTGACCGTCATAAGCGGCGACGCTGGCCGTGCTGATCAGCACGCCGCGTTCGCCAGTGGCTTCGGGTTC
>Ga0209084_1001645_pt1 | contig 18421 bp, 26 predicted proteins | sample C_130820_MF_Meta_FD_187309 | JGI IMG/M metagenome (GOLD analysis project Ga0209084, IMG submission 187309) | Freshwater microbial communities from Lake Croche, Canada to study carbon cycling - C_130820_MF_MetaG (SPAdes) (version 2) | ecosystem: Environmental > Aquatic > Freshwater > Lake... | reverse complement strand
TTGCTTCTACAATCACAAAGTGATCCACATGATTGTACAGCTCGGCCAGACGCAGATCCAACAGATCCAATTCGTTATAAAATGTAAAACAATCGTAAATTTTCATAATACTTTAGCCATCCAACTGTTATTAATTAAAGTAAATTCGTTAATCTGTTCTTGTACAGCACGTTGAACTCCTTCGGCTGCTGGATAGTCGTGACCACCAATGGCTCCTCCGGGTCGTACCTTGGGTAACCAGGCACGAATATCTGCACTGACATTTTCATAGGCGTGTCCGGCATCTATGAATACAAAATCCAAACTACGGTCTTGATATAGGGCAGCCGCCTTGTCAGACCATTCTTTGACTGGCGTGTACAAACCTTCAACCGGCTTCATGTAATTGACAAACTCTTCGTACAAGGTTTGTTCTTGTACAGATTTGTCACGGTCGTACTCGCCAGGCACACCGGCGCCGGTCCAGATATCAACACAATCAAATTTGATATTTTTGCCGCTGTTGGCAATCTCCACACACATAAAGGCTGCGCTTTTGCCTTTCCAACTGCCCACTTCAACAAAGTGAGCACCCGGATTGGATATTTCAATCATGTGTTTGTAAATATCATCAAAATCAAACCAGCCTGGAATATTGCTATAAAAATGATCAATCTTGGTCGTCATTGTTGATCTTCTCGCCTAATTGTGCTTTCAATGCCCGCATCAATTTGCGTTCAGTATCGTAAATGTATTCTTTGCTGTCGTCTTCGGTATTGATTACCATAACAAAACCATTTGCGGCTTTGCGAATTTCTAAACTTTCGAACATAATAACTCCAAGTTTGTTGTTTTCATATTATAACAAAGATCTTGTACCAAGTCAAACTTTTGTCAGTCAAAACTGGCCAAATGATAGATCTTTCGGAGATCTTTTCCGGCCAGGCTTACCACTTCATCAGGCACTGTACTACGTCTAATGGCCATACAAGGATGTATCACTGTGCCCTGTGCTATGGTTAGATGATCTCCGAATATCTGAGAATGTAGTCCAATGTACACTTCGGGTTCAATGATGTTGTCATCTTTGATTCCGGACTGTCGTTGTATCACAGAATTTTTGCCAATTCGATTGTGATGTCCCAGTGCGCTGTAGGCAAAGATACTGACAAAGTCTTCAATTTGGTTGAATGCTGACACGTAGGCAAATCCATCGATAAACACTCCGCGACCTATTGTGGTGGTACGGTGTACCTTGGCCGACTGGTCTACGAGGCTGATGCAGGGCAAGTCGTGTTGCTCAATCAGGTCAATCAGCCGTTGACGTTTGAGTCTGTTGCGTATTTGAATTGGGTCGCGATCGGCCAGCCAATTGGTTGCTATAAAAAAGTTGTAGGTGTTTTTGTAGTGAGCCAGACGTTCAGGATCTGCAAATACCAGTTCAGTATCAATCACAGGCACACCCTCTATTTGATCTGTGTTACCAAAGTAATCGCTGTCAATAATGCCAGCCACTTGGATACCGTGTTGTTCACAAGTGTCCATCAGGAACCATAAGGCAGCATTTGAGCCCAAAAACACAAGGGGTCGACTGTTGTCGTTGATCATGCTGTTGCTAAATCTTCTTGTTCAAAACGTGCCAGGCGATCTGCATCAACCAGGCGAGCAAATTCATCGTGGTCCACTATGCGACCACAGTACCGGACCTGCTGAGCCGGAGTCTTGTCGGGATACAGGTGATCCAAATAAGCAATCGAACGAGCCATGGTTCTCTTGTCGCCATCGGACACATTGGTGGGACGTTTGTGTAAGGTAATTTCTTGATCCATGAACACAATTTGTCCGTCTTGCCAATCTTGTGTGTACACCCAACGATCTTGATATACCGCATTGTGTAGTTCTTGGATGACACGATTGCTTTCTTCTCTAGTCATTCCTGCAAAGCCATCAAAACTGTGACTTGGGAATTTGATGCCGGACAGGCCAGTGGCCGACTCGGAATACAGACGGGTTTCCATTCCGTCAATGGGCACCATGTTGTAGTGTATGATTAGTGTCTGTGTTCGGTTCAGTCCCGGAGCCATGACATTGTCACGCCAGCGATGTTTGCATACCAGTTCTTTGACCATGCTCCGCATGTCACTGCTCAGGCTTTCATAAGCATCGTGTGTACACAAAAATTGTGTTTGGCTGTTGACGGTGTCGCTGACACTTTGCAGTCCAATCACCCTAGGAGCATCGTCAAATGCACACTGGTCACTGTGCCAATCCAATTCGCCATTGGCAAAGATTCCTTTGGGTCTATCTTTTTCACCCTTCTTGTAACTGACAATGCTTACGCCTGCAGCCATGTCTTTGATGTCATCCGTGATATAACCAAGATTCAACAAGATCTCTCTCCAGTGACGACCTTGTAGTTTTTTCTGTACCACAAAGGCATGAATCAATGCCATGCTGGGTGTGCCCCATTTGGTCATGGTTTCATACAGTTGCTGGGTAGAAATTTGTTTGTCCACAAATACTATGCACTGACTGGCACACAGACGACCCAGTTCAAGTATTTCTTCAGGACTGTTCCAGTCAATGTCATAGGCTTCAACGCCCACGCTGGAGTCATAGTTTTTTAATGCGCGAGTTTTCATTGCGTTTTCCTTTAAAATTAAATTAGGTAATCTGCTAGCAGGGAACCTGCATACGGTCGGCGTTCTGCATTAATAATACAGTAAAGACATTGTTATGTCAAGCGTCTATTTGAATTCCGGCGTCAATGAACATTGGCGTTGCATGATTATTTATTTGAAAATACTGCAAACAAAATATTAGGTGTTCAAACACTACGTCTGCTTTACGACCGTGGACCACAATGCTCAGAGAGCCTACCTCCGCAACTAACAAGGGTCTAACCTTGCTTCTTTCATGGCGTCTCGAATTCTTTCGTAGCTTTCATATCTAGGATCCCTCGGGAGTACCCGATATCGCGCTCGGGGATTATGCCAATGTGTCGACACATCAACTTGCTACTACTTGACCTACCACAGGTATCAGACCGCCGCCACGCGGTGTTTGAACAGTTGTATTATACTGAATACTGTGTCGCAAAGTCAAAGATATTTTAGTCAAAAAAAAGCCCGCCAAAGCGGACTTGATATTGGAGCGGGATAGCGGAATCGAACCGCTGACACTAACTTGGAAGGATAGGGTAATACCATTTTACGAATCCCGCATTAACTTGGTCTCCAGTGTGGGATTCGAACTCACATTATTCCTCGTCCCAAACGAGGTGCCATAACCAGGTTAGGCGAACCGGAGAGTAAACTGTCTAACATACTCTTCTACCACAGGTAAAATTTCTGCCTTATATTTGCTGTGCATATATGTATGATGTGTCGGACATAACGGAACTAAGTTTTCAACTCTATTATCTTTATGATCTTCATTCATATGATGAACAGCAACTCGTTATTTCAAACTCAGCAACTCAACTATATCAATCACTTCTTTGATGGTCATATTGAGACGCTTGGCAATTTGCTCTTCGGTTAAATTTTGTTTTAATAGTTCCGAAACCTTCAGATTGTTTTCTTTGTTCAACATACTAACTCCTTTATGTGTGGTGCCCCGCGACAGAATCGAACTGCCAACTCAGGATTACAAAACCAGCGTTATGCCACTTAACTAGCAGGGCTTTATATATTTACTGAATATATATTGGATGCGGGAGATGGATTCGCACCATCCTCGAAAGAGCTTATGAGACTCTTCGGGTCACTAGACCTTCCCGCGATAATATTGGCGGAGCGACTGGGAGTCGAACCCAGTGACCCACTTTCATGAGTCTACGGATTAGCAATCCGCTGCCTTACCGTTCGGCCACCGCTCCAATGTCTATATTATATATGATTCTACAACAGGTGTCAACCGTTACATGGTGGGACCGTTACCGTTCCTAAATCCTGTCTTACCTTATTTTAACGCTGTCTTAATCTTGTTAGAAGATTTACGCAAAGTATGTTTTATATTCTTTGCTTCTTGTAGTTTGGCTACTAATTTTTTATCTTCTTGAGTAGGGTGTGTTGGGTTTGGCGGTGATGTTTTCATTTTGTTTCCTTTATTATATAGTACCAGTTTTCTTTATCGTTATTAAGTTTATTTGTGACAGTAACCGTGCTTACTTTGTTACCAAGGGCAGCCTCTTTTCTACTATTAAACAAACCAGCCGGGGTCATAATGGGTTTTTGATTTTTTTTAGCCCTATGTTCCACTGTGGCTTTTGACTGTTTCTTACCTGCAGGACGATCATTGGGGTCGGCATAATTCCAATTGGTTGGATCTTTTACAATCCTATTTTTTATAGTAGAGACATCAACACTAAAATGTTCAGCCGCGGTTGCCATACTATCAAACAATCCGTCTGGCGTAATAATAGGTTTCTTTTTTTCTTCTCGAAGAGTCTCTATAGAGTTTTTCCATCCTTCTGTCTCTTTTGTTTTTTGTATACGTAATCTCTTTTCTTCTTCGGTTTCATTTGCGTGTTGTTCCACAACACGTTCGGCAATTGCTTGGCGTTTTTTTGGGTCTCTGTAATAATCCTTTAAGGCACCAATTTTAATCCAATCTTTGCCATATAAATCTTCATCGCTTAATCCCGGAAGGCTAATGTTACCCCATTCAACATTATTAATATTCATATATTACTTCCACAGTTGACGTAAAATTTGTTTCTGTAAATTAGCATCAGGATTATGATGCATAATGTCAGCAATTTTAATAGCCTGGCGTGGAGTGACTTCAACTAAACTACGATAGTTTTCGCTCATATAGTCTCGGGCCTGCTCGATAATTTCTCTTGGATATCCACCAGGAAACTCTTGACAATTTGTTCCTAACATATCTATGTTCTCTACTAGGTGCATAGTATACATAAACTTTTGCTCATCTGTAAAATTACATTCAGCAAAGTTAAACCTACTGAAAATAGCCGACTTCCATTGTTTTACTGCTTTAGCAATATCGTCTTTTCTATCATTGGTGATCCAAATGATACTTCCTTCAAATTTATAACTCATATCAAGATTATATTCGTCCATTAATGAATTCTTACGTGCGGTTTCCCAACTAATTTCACCGGACTGCCCCAGTTCAGCGGCACCTAATAGCATAGGAACAATTTGTCGTTTTTCGCCGTGATGTATAATATCACAGTCATCTAATATTACAATTCTATGTTTGGCACGATTTAGGGCAAGTTTAACATATAAACTTGCGGCAGTAATTTTACCACCTTTGATATACTCAACATTTTTATTATGCCCGGTGTCTATCAGTGCTTTTTTAACGGTGTAGGTTTTACCAGTGCCGGCATCGCCACTGACTATCATTCCGTTGATTGCTGAATTTGGGTTTTGGACAAACGATGTAGTTTGTGCGTAGATGCCATCAAAAGTGTCTTGAACTTCTTTGGCGATAGGATTGATTCTTATACTCATTAAAACTCCTTAGATGTTTAGGTTGCTTGATATTGTCAGATACCTTGATATCTGACTCACAAGCATAGTGTAGCATATTATTTATTTGTTGTCAAGCGGTTTCTGGCGTCTTTTATCCAATTCTGCGGTATAACTACCTATTAGGGACTGTAGTTGATTATGGAAATGGAACAACTAATAAAGTAGTAAAAGAATGCCCCGGCCCGGGTTGGGCACGAGGCAGAACTACATTGTAGGACCATTTCCATTACGGAAACCAACTGTACCGCCTTCGGCTTCAATCCTCTTGATAACATCCTCAAAAAGGATAGGAGCAAAGTCTGTTTGCTCAACACAGGCACACCAGTATCTTGGATCAATCTCATCGCTGTATAAGATTTCACCAGTTCGGGCATCGACACCTCTCGCCTTCATAACTCTGTTGGCGTGTAAGTGTCCGTGTATATTACAACCAAACCTGCCAAGGCTTGCTTCGTGGACCGGGATATGACTTAAAATAAGTCCATTCATCACGTGGTAGGCCCGCAACTCACGAAAGTATTCTCGATATTCGTCATCGCGGAAGATGTCATGATTGCCGCGAATCAAAACCTTGTCGCCATTCAACCGTGCCAATGTCTTCAAGGCCTTGCGGTTGATAACCACGTCACCCAAATGATACACCTTGTCGTTTGGACGCACACGGTCGTTCCACGCCCGAACCATGGCTTCATCCATTTCGGCAGGATCGTCCCAGGGGCGCAACTTCACAGTGGCGTCATCTGGATGTGTGAAGCGACATACACCTGCGTGACCAAAGTGCGTGTCGCTGACTAAAAATACTGCTGGCATACATTGCTCCTTTCTTAAAAATTAATTATAACACAGAATACCTTTTTCTGCAACCTAAAAATTTAAAACCAAAGTATTAGTATTAAATACCCTATATGATCAAACATATTTTACATACCGACACCCAAGATACCAATCATGATATTTCTGTACAGACCGGTTCTGCAGTCAACGGATTTGTAGATCAACACGGTATACGCAAACACGATGCTACCATGGGCTGGTTTTCGTATCCCTTGGGATTTCAACGACACGACATCATTGATTATGTAGCATCAACTCTCAAACAAATTGCATTCGATTCCCCCGATGGCCATATGTCGTCAACTGTTCGACAGCAACTGTCAGACAAACTGTATCAGCTGACGCCTGGCTATTATTCTGTTTTTGGATTGTCTGGCAGTGATGCCATCGAATGTGCCATATACACCAGCGGCCTGTATCATAGCAATGTACAAAAGAAAATAATCTTAAGTTTAGAAACCTGCTTTCATGGATCTACAGACTTGTGTGCCAGCATCAGCGGAATAGTTGAATATCAAGGTACATTCAAATATTCAAAAAAAATACCAAATGTTGATTACGAGCGTTTTGGTAAACACGCAGAGCGTATGTTTCTCCACGAATTTAAAAACATCATCGACAGCATTGGTGCCAACAATGTCTCTTGCTTTGTTATTGAATCCAGTTCCTGGTCCGGAGGATTATACACCTACAGCAAACAGTTCTGGCAAGGTGTACAGGACACTTGTCGTCAAAACAACATACTGTTAATAATCGACGACATTGCCATGTGTGGAGGTAAAACTGGCCAATTCTTTGGTATTGACTTTGATCTAGTCAAACCTGATATTATTTGTGCAAGCAAGGCCTTGACTGGTGGATATTTTCCTCTGAGTGTGTCCTTGCTGAGCAAACGTGTGTACGACCAAATCAAAACTCAACGATTTGAATTTGGATTGACTTACTCTGCTTGTATATCTGGCATGGCCTCTGCGCTAAAGTATATTGACATACTAGAACAAGAACACATACTAGAGCAAGTGCCTGCGTCTATCGTTGCGTATCGTGCAATGTTTGATCAATTTCAAAAATCGGGTGTTATAAAATATTACCGTTCTTACGGAACAATGTTCTCAATCAAATTTGACGATAGTTTCACATATGATCTTGCTTATCAAAACTTAGATCTATACCATCCTGTGGCACTAGATCAAAATCAATCTAACGACTGGATGTTTTGTTTGCCTTTGGTGGACAGTGAGCTGGCTGTTCAGCAGTTGACTGAATGTCTAAACTCGTTCTCTCTTGACGCGACCAATGCGTGAAGCCTTGTTCCAGTCGTACACAACACCATCTGGACACAGTCCATTCTTTACTGCGTCAACACCAAAGCGTCCGCATACTTCAAAGTCAGGGCCTTGGATCACCACAAAGGCATTGACAGTCTTTGCATAGGCCAAAGCCTGATCTAAGGTATCAAATTGGCGTTCTTGTATTTTATACATTAAAAATCTTCTCGTAATTCTTTAAATTCAGACATATCAATATCTTCTTGGACAAGCTCGGTAACGTGACCACCATAGTAGCCGTTGTGTTCGTTACGCACTTCCAGATCAATATAACCACGATCTGTAGAGATGGTGAAAAATCCATCTTGAGTAACACTCCAACCTTCCACCTTGGTCTCATTTTCGGACCAGCCTTTGTCTTCGGTTTTGGTCACCAATGCGCCGCGCAGTAGATCAAAACTGTTGCCTTCGCCCACTACGTCAGCTCCAGAAAAGTGATTGATGAATACAGTATTGCAACAATCACCACAGGTGGCAAAACCCAGATAACGACCTTCGGTGGTACGAAACACCACTTGATCTTGTTCACCATTGACAAAGATACCGTTTATGCGTTTGCCTACGAGGTTTGTAAATACTGACATTTTCTTCTCCTTTTTCTTCTTAACATTGTAGTATAGCAGAATTGGGAATTTCGGACAAGTACTACAAAGGTATTACTTCTTGCCAGGTGTAGTCACCCAGCCATTGCACTTGGCAGACGTATTCATACCCTGCCGGCACTCCTGTGTTCCAGTCTGCGGGACCAGTGTGTACCAAACGGGTACACTCGTGTCGGGTATCGCGAACCAACCAATACAGTTGGCCGTGATAGGTTTGAAAATCATAACGAGCCGCACGTACCATGTCGGTAATGTCCAGTCTACGTCGGATGCTTTCGGCCTGTCGTTGTAACACTGTTACCAGTTCCATGATACGATCATACTCCTGTTGAGCATGCATACGGGCCGCATTGACCATGAGATCTTTTTGGCTTTCCACAGGCACTAGATCAAACTTGTGCCCTCCGGCTTCTGTGGGATAGGGTGTTACATTACGATTGACAAAATGTATCAGCTCGTTGCCTACATTGGCATCAAAACTGTCTCTGCCCTTGGCACTATTGCTGTCAGTCATCAGCAGGTGATAATCCGTTGCTGTGACGATCTGAAGTTTGTTCCGTATCTTGGAACAGACGTTTTTCTTGTGCTGTCAGTCGATCCTTGTGTGTCTTGCGTGGATTACCACACAAATAACAATCTGGATTGCCGCAGTCCATGACATGATGTTTGACCAGTCGATGTGGCTCTTTGACAGCTTTGTCTTGATTGGTCAGGCCGTGTGCTTTGGCAATTTTTATTTGGCGGGCCACTGCCACGTCGTTTTTATGACGACGACGCGAATTGATAAATTTTGCTTGTTCGTTGCTCATACAATTACTTATGTTGGCGGAAGCGGTGAGATTCGAACTCACGGACCATTTCTAGTCGTCTGTTTTCAAGACAGGTGCAATCAGCCGGACTCTGCCACACTTCCATTATTGTTGACGTTTCTTTATAATCATGCCTACCCAAGTACCACAGTAGGCTCCTGCCAGGGCTGGAATTAGTGCCCAATGGTCTTCGGTATATCCAATGATGCCAACGCTGGCTGTAAAAGTCACAACCATGCTCCACCATGCTGCCGACCAAGGACGATCGTTTTGTATTGATTTTACAAAATAAACGTAGAGTAGATCGGTTGCAAAAATAGCAAGAAAAGTTGTAACGTAATTCCACATATTGTATTTGGAGCAACGGGTAGGATTTGAACCTACGGTTTTAGGGATTTGCAATCCCTTGCATTGGGCCGCTCTGCCACCGTTGCGTGTTATTGGCCGGTCCTGCAGGAATCGAACCCACACCTCCGAGTTCGAAGCACGGCATTCTATCCATTGAACTAAGGACCGATAATGTTATTGTATAGTAAAAGTAAAGAGGAGTCAAGCACTGTGGGCTAATATCCACTCAAGCCTGTGCCAGGCAAAACACAGTAATCTCATCTCTTCTGTGTTTAGTTCCAGTTACGCTGGTTCGTTGACAATGAATTTGGAGCGGGATACCAGAATCGAACTGGTCACTGGACCTTGGCAAGGTTCTGTTTTACCAATAAACTAATCCCGCATTGTTTTTACTTATGTTGTTACTTGGTGCTCTCACCGAGAATTGAACTTGGGATTCATCCTTACCAAGGATGTGTTATACCACTTAACTATGAGAGCTAAATACTGTCAATGAAAAACTTCTTGTTCAAGCCCGCAAACTTTGGAATCATTCCAGAAGATGCACTGCTGTCAATAGATCAAGTCAAACAACTAACACCAATCGCTTTGGTTGCTAGAAAAGATTATCTCAGCAATGAAATCATTGCCGGCGAAACTATTGATACTCCAAATTATCGAGTGTATAACGCAAATCCAGAATTGACTGCATATCTTGAAACCATATTCAATTTCAAGTTTACTGCATTTTATCATATCATCAACACCAATTTGGAAAAACACATTGACCCTGGTAGAACCTTGGGCATCAACTACTTGTTGTCTTCCGGTGGCAGCAATGTTACTACCGAATTCTATGATAAACAAGAACCTGACCGATTGATCGGAAGCATTGTGTTTCCAGAACGTCAGTGGTATATGCTGAATGTTTCAGTGCCACACGCGGTCACAGCCGACAGCATCGTCGATCGTTTTGCTATAGCAATAACACCAGTGACACGAATATTTTAATGGTACCCTTGGTCTGATTCGAACAGACAGAACTACTCCTTTTGAGAGAGTTGACTTTACCAATTTGTCCACAAGGGCCATTGGTGGCTCTGACTAGAGTCGAACTAGTGACACATGGATTTTCAATCCACTGCTCTACCACCTGAGCTACAAAGCCATATAGATTTTCGAGTGCCCGACTATCCTCCTGGGAAGACTCATCGGATTGTCTCGTCAAGGCAAGTTTAAACTACCGTCATAGCCGTGCGCGGTGTCATACAGCCGACCCAAACTGTACTAGGCTTGCGGGACTCAAACCCTACGTCTAACTCGAAACTTGGGGTGCCTGATGGGGATCGAACCCACGCATATCGGAATCACAACCCGAGGCCTTACCACTTGGCGACAGACACCACTAACTTGGCAGGGGATATAGGATTCGAACCTATGCGTGTCGGAATCAAAATCCGATGCCTTAACCAACTTGGCGAATCCCCATCATATACTGGTAGCCACGGTTGGGAACGATCCAACGGCCTACCGCTTATCAAGCGGTTGCTCTACCACTGAGCTACGCGGCTATATTTGGTGGTAATGGGTGGGATCGAACCACCGTATGCCTCCGTATGAAGGAGGTGCATGACCTCTTTGCTACATTACCATATAGAAACACACTCTTATTGTCTTACTCTTGAACTTAATTAAGGTCAGTCATTGAACCTGTTATACTCGCCAAGACAATATTGTTTATCGAGCGAATGTGTTTTTATATGGTAGGACGTATTGGATTCGAACCAATGACCAACGGATTAAAAGTCCGCTGCTCTACCAACTGAGCTAACGTCCCAAGATACTATATTTTGGTTAAATACTTGATGCTACCCTACAAATATCGCCCCACTGTTGAAATTTTGTATAAATTATTCAGTGATGGTCAATACGAAACTGGACAGTCAAATGTGCTACCTGCAAAATTTACACCAGATGCACCTGCTCTTGTAAGAGTATTTGTTGAAGATGAAAGACTCGACAAACTGCCATTTGTCTTGGCTGGACCTGAATTCAACACCATTAGATAATTGGCTCCGGTGGAGAGAATCGAACTCCCACTAACGGTTTTGGAGACCGCCGCACTGCCACTATACTACACCGGAATTGATTTGGCTCCTCGACCTGGGCTCGAACCAGGGACCAACGGATTAACAGTCCGGCACTCTACCAACTGAGCTATCGAGGAATATTTTGATATAATTTGACTAGATCCTCATAAGGCAGTGTTTGATACAACACATTGAGAGTGATTCTTAATTCATTGATTGGAAATATACTGTGTATTGACACGTGGTCAAATAACCAGCATTCTCCAGGATTGATACATATTGATTGTCGTTCAATCAATTTGTCGTTGGATATAAAATTGGTATCGCCACGTTGATCTTCGGCCACTGCCCAATCATAAAATCTTGTTATTGATTGATCCTCAGTCAAATTAAAAATCAACCCCGATGTACGACCATAATCAATATGAGGCAACAAACCGATACCAGTTGATACCTGTAGTTTTATAAAAAAACTTTGATTATCCAACAAGGCAGCCGGTATCGATTTGATCACACGTTGTTCAAGTATGGGTGTTAGATTATACAATCCCAAGGATCCTGTTTCTTGTCCCTGTTGTTGATACTTTTCGTATAACCAAGCATAATCAGATGTCTTGAACTCTTCGTTTCCGAGAGCATGACTTACCAAGGCCTTTTGCAAATTGTCTGCTAGCGGTGATATGTTTGTTTTAAGACAGTAACTCATAGTATTAGATTATGGTGGGTCGTGACAGTCTCGAACTGCCGACATTCTGCGTGTAAGGCAGACGCTCTACCAACTGAGCTAACGACCCGATTGTGGTGGAGGTGACAAGGATCGAACTTGCTACATCCTGCTTGCAAAGCAGGCGCTCTCCCAAATGAGCTACACCCCCGGAAACATATTTATAAATATTTTTTATGTACTATCAACCTTTAGATTTTTACGATGTAGATTCAATCACTACCACACTTCAAGAATATTCCAAAAAATTACTGAGTATAGATCATCTATACTGCGAAGTATTTCCAAAAGAAGATGTGTATCGACTGTTGCCAACTCTGATAAAGCAATTTGAAGATCGAGGTTGGCGTTTTGATATAGCACAGTTCTTTGTTACGCCGCCTCACAGTGCATTGGCCATACACATCGACGGCTCGCAAATACATAAAAAATATTGGGCCTTCAATTGGCCGGTACACAACTGCAACGATTCGGTCATGCATTGGTATGATGCCGACACCGATAACCCCGGAAGATGGGGCGCCAACGAAGACTTTGGTGAAGGTGTCAAACTATTCAATCCAGAACAGTGTCGTCTGATAGAAAGTTATTCAGTAACTTCGCCCACTTGGGTCAAGATTGATGTACCGCATACCACCATGAATCACTCAGACAAAACCAGAGTCATGTCGTCGTTTAGATTTTTTAACGATTGAATTTGTAAGCCTACGTCACTTTTATCGTAGATTTATTCAGGACCTACCGGCCGCCTAGCCTGACCTCGAGCACGATGGATATCACTTGGGCTCTGTCCAGCGTAGTCTCCGTTACAGACACCACCCCTCGGAGTGGTTGGGAGTTGAACCCATTTGCCTTCTACTGCTCAGTACCTTCGAAGAATACTGAACAGCGTGACTTCACTTGCTGACGCTTACAAAACTTGGAGCCGCTGTATGGAATCGAACCACAATTCCCACGTTCGTAGCGTAGTGTATTATCCATTATACTACAGCGACCATTATTGAAAAATGTTTGAGTGCCGATTTATGCGTCCGGGGCTTCCGTGCAATAGCGTATGGCTGGTTATGTCAGGACCTGTTCCACGCCAGTTAGGCCCGCATAGTCAACACGTCTGTTGACGATACCCGTTTTTCATCTCAAACACTTATCAATAACGACCAGATGCTCTGCGTCCCCCGGCGGTAATTATAGTGTATCAGAAATTTGGTCAGCAAGTTTTATCTCACCAATTAGTCTATTCATCACTTACACCCTCCACCCGCTTCCCGACAGGAACCGTTATCGTATTGCCAACGCCGTTTCAGGTTTGAACAGTACCACCCGTGAGCGTCATCTCACTTCTCATCGTGCGGGTCACACTATCCGGAGACACCCGGAACGTTAGGGGAGAGCCACGGTTGCAGGACCTAGTGCCCATTGCTGGGGAAGTATCCAGGCGGTGTGGCTCTCAAAAACTTAAATATCTTCATCCTCATCATCCCACTCACCAGTGTTATGACCATAGCCTTTTATGGTTCCCATCAACACTTCGGCATCATTTACTACAAAAACATTATACTCTTCCCTGACCAGTGGTCTTGGGGGAGGTGGTGGTCTACGGCCACCTGTGGTGATCCGTAGGGGCAGTACTGTGACTTTTTTTGTTTCAGGATTGGCTTTGGAGATTCGACCCAAAACGATTCTGTTGTTGTGTGTACATAACACAGTGGCGTCCAGTTGAATTTCTGTTCCTATGATATCCCTAAGACCTTTACAGTACATAATGTCCTTTCAAGTTAAATGGCGGTCCCAACGGGAATCGAACCCGTGACTTCGCCGTGACAGGGCGATGACTTAACCCCTAATCGATAGGACCTGGTTTGGTGGAGACGACTGGAGTCGAACCAGTAGTGCCGTAAGGCGGCGGATTTACAGTCCACTGGGGTTACCAATTTTCCTACATCTCCAAAATATGGTACTCCGTGGGGGAATCGAACCCCTCCTTACCGACGTGAAAGGCCGGTGTCCTAACCGATAGACGAACGGAGCAAAACTATATGAAATCGCATTAGGGTGTTTGATAGAGATCGCAGTTTTGAACCTGCCCTACCGTGCCGTCCACGGACTTGTCTGTCAACCACATTACGGGCCAACGGAGTCCGGCGTGCCTCGCCCTTGCGGGTCTGCTTTCGTGTATGCCTAGTAGAGCCAGCCCGTCAGCTGGTATAGTTCTCTACTAGGGTACCTACCGGAGTTGGTAACCTAATACGGTTTCATATAGCACCTGCAATTTGCACAGGGCTATACAAGGATAAAGATGTTAATGAACTTGACAACTAGTCTCTATCGACTGCATTGTTTTCTAACTAGTCTCTAGTATAACAGTTTATTCAATTATGAACAACCTGTTTTTGATAACCCTACGTTGCATAGGGTTAATACTAAAGTGTTACTTGGTGCCCCAAAGGAGACTTGAACTCCTACGCCTCTCGGCACTGGCTTCTAAGACCAGCGTGTCTACCAATTCCACCATCGGGGCAATTTCTAACTCAAAATGTAGTATAGCAGATAACCAATTAAAGGTCAACTATCGAGTGTTGTATTTACGCACTACATCAAATATTTCTGGACCAAATCTGGTTGATACCAAATATCTTAACTTTCCGTGCAAAGTCACTGGCCTATGCGGAATCGTGACATTGATGATGGCCGGAGTACTGGCTGGCATTCTGTCAATTTCAACAGCGGTGGTTTCATCATACAGTATGGCAGCCGAACGTTGATCATTGGGATCAGTATAGGTGCCTGGTTTGCCTGAGCGTGTGCCATTGTACCAGACAGTATAACTATCGTCGCAGTTGTAAACAGGAATATTGAGTGCAAAGCACCTGTTTTCCCAATCTTCCCCATCTATATGAATAGGATAGGAATTGTCATTTCCAAAACTACTGATCAGCACAGTGTCAGATCGTCTCTTGTACAGTTTGATACGTTTTAAAAATTCACAATACACAGGTGCATGATGTTCTATGGTATCTTTGTCGATGTACTGAAAATTATTTTGATTCAAACCTGGAAACCGTAACTGTTGTATATGCTGAAACTCTTTTTGTATTTCTGATAACTCAGGTACATCAAATGGTTTCCAACACCAAGTGGGTCGTATCTTAATATTATTCATAACAGTATATATGACACAAACTGGTGTATATTCAAAAACACACTGGTCCTTGTCGATCCCTTCAGTGGACCCGCATCACGCCCTATGGCGCTGCCGTATTATTCATCCTGTGTGTTTATGAATATCCCCTGTTGCCAAGGGATATGACAGGGTCAATACCCTGACCAGGAGTCTTACCGGACACGTTTTCGCCGTGTCTTTCATGTATCCTGTCCGCCCGTTTAGCCATTTTCAAGTGTGGCAGCGACCTCGTTTCGCATTGCACTAAAACAAAAAACCCTGGGTGTTTAGTCCAGGGTTCTTAAAAATCTTGTTGTGTATTTTGTTACTTTACACGATCCTCTAAGAACCCTACCCGAATCTCTGGTGTGCGATCATTACTGATGTCATTCGCAAACAAAGACCAATAGGCTGACATGCCTAGTCCAGGCTGTTGTTTTAGTGAATGGCATAAAGTGCTGTGCATCATAGTTCCTATTATACGTTTATTTAGTATTTGTGTCAACAATTATTTTATTTAGCTTTGCCAAAATTTTTAAGTAAATACCATATGTTCCAACCCTATCAGTCTGACTGGTGCTATTACAAAGTCAATATTGAAAATTTACAACAGATCCAACAGGAATCTGTTCAAGTGTTCAACCACATCATCAACGGTGTGATTCCTGCCGATCCAGAATTCAAGATTGTTGAAGACCTTGAGTCTCGTACTCCGTTACTACGGAAATATCTGGACAGCGTAGGATTACAAGATCGTCAATATTTTGCTGGACTGGTGATATCAACCAATGGATCAGAGTTCCCTATTCATGTGGACAACATAACTGGTGCTGATCGATGGGTTGCCTTGAACATTCCTTTGATCAATTGCGATGATACCTACACTGCCTGGTATGACGCCAACATCACTCAACCATTAACTGATGTTGGTAACTATGCACAAGGCATCAACAGCAACACTGAACAGGCCATTACCACCTACAACGGACTGTACTATTGTACCGATGCTGTAGAAATTGCACGTACCGAATGTGATCAACCAATGCTGGCCCACGTGGGTCGTCCGCATAGAGGCATTGTCACACACCAAAATCTACGTGTGCTGTTGACTGTGCGTTTTAGGCCTGAACTGACTCGTGAGGATTTCAAGCAATTTCAGTTGGCACACGATCTGTAAGATCGCAGTTCTCATATCCAAATGTGATACGGTGCAACACTCTTGATGCCATGCCATCAAAGTGCCAGCGTTTATGAATCCCCAACCACTGCTCTGCTAGAACAATGTCACCATCTTGCCAATCGTGGTGATATACATACTTTTCATCGAGCACGTGATCGCGCAATTTGACAATTACCTCCCGACTTTGGTCTTCGGTCAAACCGTCAATTTGATGTATTTGCAAAAACGGAAAGAACAGTCCGGTGCGTCCTGCTATGTTGGTTTGTACCAGATTGGGTCGATATTGATAGTTGATGTCCACTGGCTTACCAAAGTCATCTGTACTGTAACTTCCTTGTTTATAACCATTGATCAGACGTAGTGTTTGATAGTATTCTTGGTCTTGTTTGGGCAAATCATTGTAAGACAAGATGTTGTTGATCCAACTGGTTCGACTGCCTGCCGTACCACGTTCTCCATAGAGCCATACCAAGGGCTCTCTGTTGGGATTGGCTGGATGGTTACAATGCCAGTCAAGATCGCTCACGTGACCAAACAGGCCGGGACGTCCGTGCTCATCCAATTCTCCAGTTACACGTAGAGCTTTGTCATCAGAACCTGGCACAACTATGGCATCAACATTTCGACCAGATCCTGCACGATAATCAGAAAAGTCTTCTAGTTGACCAATTTTTTCACAGACAGCAATTTGCTCTTGTATCGTGAGTTGTTGATTCCGTATCACTACCACAGTATTGGTGGCCAACAGGTATGCTATGGTATTCATTTGCTGTTGTGTCGCTGTCTGCAATGCAACATCTTCTACTAGAACTGTCCATCCGTTTTCGTGCAAGCGAAATTTCATATTACCATTGCTCTTTAAAAATGTCAGACCAGATTTTGAGTTTTTCTCGTTTGCGGTTGCTGGCTTCTGCAACTTCGGCAACATCAACCACTCCAAATTCTTGTGCCAACTGTATCATACACACCAAATCACCCATTTCTTCTGTGAGCTTGGCACGATTACTTACACCGGCTTTGAGATGTGTGTTGTCTATGCCGAACCTGCGACACTTGCTGATCATTTGAATCACTTCTGCACATTCCTCTTGGAGGATGTCCATTACTTCAGTTTCTCTTGAGTACATATTTTATCTTCGAGTTGGTCCGGCTAGCAGGAATCGAACCCACATTCTGGAGGTAGAAGCTCCATGTATTATCCATTATACTATAGCCAGGTGTGTTATTTATTTACAGTTCTTGAGTATAGAAAGAACCATTGATAGATTGTAACATATACGTTTTACCATTACTACCATTTTGGTAAACGGCACTGATACCAAAACCGGCGCTGCCACTGATCTTTTGGGCCAGATCAGTGAACTTGGATTGTTGATACAAGGTCCACACTCCATTGGCATATTGGTACAAGCCTGCACTGGCGCCAAAGTAAACAGTCTTGATGCCGTTGATGACCTTTTCAATGGTGTAGTACTGATTGTTGTAGGCGGCATCAATGGTGGTGGCATAGGTCCAAGTGTCTGGCCCAGTCCAACGCCAGACTTCTTTGGCACCGGCCACTGCAACACCCAGTTGGTTGTAAATCAATACAAAGTCTTTTTTACCATCGCCGTTGTCGTCGACCACTAGGCTACCAATCAGGTCCGTGGCAGGTGCATTGTGGCTGGCCACTCCAGTGTTGTATTTCCAGTTCAATGCACTGTCGTAGACCGAAATCACATTTGTACCTTCCACCTGATTCACATTACTGGTCAAGATGGCCACATCTCCAGTGGTGCTGTCGTGTATGACACTACAAGTGGCACCCACAAGTATGTTGGAATTCAATGTAAAACTTCGACCACCATTATTGATGTAGGCGCCCGAGCCGGTGGTAGTGTG
>Ga0209084_1001644_pt1 | contig 18422 bp, 16 predicted proteins | sample C_130820_MF_Meta_FD_187309 | JGI IMG/M metagenome (GOLD analysis project Ga0209084, IMG submission 187309) | Freshwater microbial communities from Lake Croche, Canada to study carbon cycling - C_130820_MF_MetaG (SPAdes) (version 2) | ecosystem: Environmental > Aquatic > Freshwater > Lake... | reverse complement strand
GTTTATGTTGCTAATTGCCGCGCTGGCGTTCGGCGCGGAGGGGCCGCCCGTGGATGTTGGGGACGACTTCGGATCACCGCTGCTGCTTGTCGGCTTTATGTTCATCGGGATGGCAGTGGTTTTGTTTTTGGTGGGCGCGGGCATTGCCGTGACCGGCATCATCGCGATGTCTGCCGCCATCTGCGCGGGTCTGGGCATCGTCTCAACCGCCGCGTGGGTCGGGCTCGTGCGTCGGCGTTGCTCCTCAGGCCTGCGTGCGCTGCATTACCAAGTCTGTGCGCTGGCCGCCATGCCCGCAGGTATCGGAGCACTGTGGCTTGGCAGTCACTATTTCGCCCCGCAGTTGCATGGCGGCCAGATTCTCGTCATCGGTTCACTCGCCGGCATGACTGGCGGGCTGCTGCTGGCCCTGGTCATCGACCGCCTCGCCGGTATCGTCTATAGACGCATGGTGGCACACCGGCACTGAGATGGAATTCACTCGGCGGATGAATGCTGCCGCCGCTGGATGGGGGCAGCCCTCAGATTCTCTACTATTTATCTGTCACCATGTAAAAATCTGGGCTGGCGTGGGGGGAGGGGATCGGGCAGGGTTAGCGCATGAATGCTGCTGCCGCTGGATTTGCCATGCCCCCCGAATGGTCGCCGCAAGAAGCGGTGTGGTTGTCGTGGCCGGTGGACGATCCGCGGCATTGGGGAGGGGCGAAGCAGGAGTTGATCTGGCGAAAGTTTGCGGAGATTGCGGCGGCCATCAGCCGCTTTGAGCCAGTGCGCATCAACGCGCCGGAGGCGTCCCACCGGGCGATAAGCGCGGCGTGTGGGCGGGCGCTGGCGGTGCCGGAGCGGATTGAATTGTTTGATCATCCGAACAACGACGTGTGGTGCCGGGATCACGGGCCGATTTTCGTAAAGCACGGGGCAAGCGGCGAGGTGGCGGTGACGGATTGGGGGTTCAACGCCTGGGGTGGAAAATTTCCGCCGTGGGATCTGGATGACGGCATTCCGAGCCGGATAGCGGCGACGCTGGGCATGGCGAGTTTCACCGGCGGCATGATTTTGGAAGGGGGCGCGATTGAGATCAACGGTGGGGGCCAACTTCTGACCACCGAAGCGGTGTTGCTCAATGCGAACCGCAACCCGGATCTCACGCGCACAGACGTGGAGCAACGGCTGCGCGACGGACTCGGGGTCGCTGAAATCCTGTGGCTACGGCAAGGCATCGAGGGCGACGACACCGATGGCCACATCGATGATTTGGCCAGGTTTGTGGATCGGCAAACCCTGCTGGCCTGCGTCGAGCGCAACCGCCACTCACCTAACTACCCAATTCTCGACGAAAACCTCGCCCGCCTGAAATCCTTCCTCGACCCCCAGGGCCGGCCGTTCGAGGTGTTGGAAATTCCACTGCCGCAAGCCTGCGAGGTGGCGGGTTGGCGGCTACCGGTGCTGCCAGCCTCCTACGTCAATTTCCTCATCGTCAATGGCGGGGTGTTGGTGCCGACGTTTCGCCAGGAAAAAAATGACAGGCGCGCCCTGAGCATGATTCGCGAAGTGTTCAACCATCGCGAGGTGATCGGCATTGATTGCCTTGATCTGGTCGAAGAGGGCGGCACCTTGCACTGCATTTCCCAACAGCAGCCCGCATGAACCTCCCGAGCAACTTGGAAGATTTACCGCGGAGGCGCGAAGGCCGCAAAGGAGCGCAAAGGAGCGCAAAGGAGAATGGGTTACCGTGAAATATCCTGTCTTGCTCTGCGTCCCTTAGCGACCTTTGCGGCTTTGCGGTAAATCTACGGATTGCTTGGAAGGTATTCGCATTCTGTGATTGGCGCGGGGGAGGTTCTGCGCTAGTTTCCGCGCGTGGCTGATGAGTCTACTGCGCCCGGCACGCCGATTCAACTTCAGGGGTACCTGCTGTTGGCAGATCCGTCGTTGCGCGATGGCATGTTTGACCACTCGGTGATCCTGTTGGCGGATCACACGCCGGCGAAGGGCGCCTTCGGCCTCATTCTCAATCATCCCACCGAGCGGGTCGTGGGGGATTTTATCACCGACGCGGAATTAGGGCCGCTGCGGCGCATTCCGGTGCATGACGGCGGCCCGGTAGGCCGTGAGCATCTGACGTTTTCGGTGTTCTGGTGGAACAAGAAAAGCGGCCTGCGCTGGGCGATTCGGATTTCCGCCGAGTCTGCCATCAAGCATTCCCACCGGCCCGGGAGAATCGTCCGCGCCTTCGTTGGTCACTCTGGCTGGAGCCCGGGCCAACTCGAAGGGGAATTGCGGCGGGCCTCGTGGATCACCACCCGCCCGGCCCCCGAGTTGCTCGGAGCCGATCACGACCGCAGCCTGTGGTACGGGATTCTGCGGCATCTTTCGCCATTTCATCGGGTGCTCGCCGAAGCGCCAGCCAATCCCACACTCAACTGAGTGCGCCCCCACCCACTCCAACCGCAACGCCCCGTGCCTGATTTTCCGCTCCACTTCAGCCCGCCAGAAGAAATCGCCAAGGAACTCGCCGCCGGGCGCTTGGTGATTGTGGCCGACGATCCATCGCGTGAAAATGAAGCCGATTTGGTCGGGGCGGCCGCCTTGTGCAGCACGCAAATGGTCAACTTTATGGCGGTGCACGGCCGCGGCTTGGTGTGCGCCCCGCTGAGTGTCGAGCGGGCCGTCCAGCTCGACCTCCCGCAAATGGAACAACGCAACCGCGAGGGGCAAAAAACCGCCTTCACCATCAGTGTGGACGCAGCTGCCGGAATCAGCACGGGGATTTCTGCCGCCGACCGAGCGCTCACTATCCGCTTGTTGGCCGACCCCGCAGTGGGACCCGAGGCTTTTGTCAAACCCGGGCATGTATTTCCACTGCAAGCCCGCCCAGGCGGAGTGCTGCGCCGCGCCGGCCATACCGAAGCGGCGTTAGACCTTGTGCTCATGGCGGGGCTGCCACCGGCTGGCGTCATTTGTGAGATTATGAATGACGATGGCACGATGGCGCGCGTCGGCCAGCTCGGGGCTTACCAGCAACGCCATGGCTTGAAAGCTTGCACTATTTCCCAGCTCATTGAGTACCGCCGCCGCTCCGAAAAACTCGTGCACCGCGAGCAAACCGTCGCCATGCCCACCGCCTTCGGCGATTTTGATTGTCACCTCTACGGCATCGACACGGATGCCAGCCACCATTTGGCGCTGACTCACGGCGCGATCGATCCGGAGCAAGCGACGCTGGTGCGGGTGCATTCCGAGTGCCTCACTGGGGATGTATTCCACTCGCAGCGCTGTGATTGTGGCGATCAACTCGCCGCGGCCATGGAGCGGATCTCCCGCGAGGGTGGCGTTTTGCTGTACCTGCGTCAGGAGGGCCGCGGCATTGGCCTGCCCGCCAAAATCCATGCCTACAAGCTTCAGGAGCAGGGGCTGGATACCGTTGAGGCTAACGAAAAACTCGGTTTTGGCTCGGATTTGCGCGACTACGGCATGGGTGCCCAAATCCTCTGTGACCTCGGCGTGCGGCGCATCCGTCTGCTCACCAACAATCCCAAAAAAGTCATTGGCCTCGAAGGCTACGGCTTGGAAATTGTTGAGCAAGTGCCCATCAGCATTCCCGCCAATCCGTACAACGCCAAGTATCTCGAAACCAAGCGCCTACGCATGGGGCATCTGCTCTAAGAAGACAACAAGTGAGGAAGACGCAAGACCGCTGCGCTCCAAGACCCAAGACCCAAGACAGAAGACAAGGAGACAGAAGACAGAAGACAGAAGACACAAGACCGCTGAGCTGCAAGAAAAGGCGAGAGCCCGAGGGCAGCGCATGGCGCTTCTTATTCCAGTCTTCTGTCTTCCCCTCTTCTGTCTTCTGTCTCCTTCTCTTCGGTCTCCTTCTCTTCTGTCTCCTTCTCTTCTGTCTTGAGTCTTGCCTTAGCCGCGGGCCTCCCTCACCTTTCGGCGCATGAATCTCGGGCTTATCGACGTCCACTGTGATCTCCGCAACCGCAAGCCCCGGGAGCTCGAGGAAGCGCTGGAGGAGAAGATTCGAAAACTCTGAAAAGGTTAAAACGGTTCCTGCTCTACCCCATGACGAAGGGATATGACATGCATCAAGCAGATCAGACACAGTACCATTCCAAGGTGAATCGCCCGACCCACAATTTTTCCGATGGAGGCTAGTCTCGCGACATACCCTAGCGATGAAAACGCGCTCGACGTGGCCCTGATGGCTCGCGTCGGCAGGGGCGATCACGCGGCGTTTCGCAGCTTGGTTGAGCGCCACCAAGATGCCGTGGTGGGCACCGTGGCGAAAATGCTCGGCAACCCGTCGGAAGCTGAGGATATCTCGCAGCAGGTATTTTTGCGCCTGTGGCGTCACGCCAAGAACTACCGGCCGGATGCCAAATTCACCACCTACTTGTTCACGATCACCCGCAATTTGGTGTTCAATGAAAGTCGCCGCCGCAGCCGCCGCAAGGAAGTGTCGTCCGACGAACGGGGGGAATTCTCCCACCTCCAAATCCAAGCGGATTCCGCCCTGGAACCTGACGCCGAATTGCTGCAAGCCGAACTCTGCAAAGCCGTGGATGCGGCCATCGCCGCGCTCCCGGAAGCCCAGCGCCTCGCTGTGGTGCTGCGGCGCTACGAGCAGATGCCCTACGAGGAAATCGCGGGCGTGCTCAAGCTCTCGGTATCCGCAGTCAAGAGTCTGTTATTCCGAGCCCGCGGCACCCTGCGCGAATCCCTCAGCAGCCACCTCGACGATTGAGCCCTGATCTCCAAGTCCCGCGCGGCAGCTAGCAGCCTTCACGATATCCCGAAGTGCTCACCCGTCGGATTTTCCAAGGCAACTCATGGAAATTCTCCACTTTATATCTGTCACCATGTAATCATGTATTAGTCAGCCAATCCCCGTGCATAGACATCGTCCTCGGTGAAAACGATAGTCATCGGCCGGCAGCACACCTCGCAATCGTAGTCCACCTCCGTCGGCATTTCGTCGGGATGCGGCACGGCGACTTCAAACACCTCAAAACAGGTTGGGCAGGTGATTTCGGCAAGATCCATGCCGGATAGTGCCACGGATGCGGATTTTTGCAATCCTGCCGTGATCGCAGGGCCGCGCAACGCCCCTGCGTCTGTCTCGTGAGGTCATCAGCTGGGTCGGGCATCAGCCGAATCTCTGAACTCAGTGCATGACCTCAAAGGCACCACTGGGTCGAGCAAGTTCAATTCCCTAAAATTGCGGGCAAGCTCAAGGTTTCCTGTGGGGATTGGGCGTGACGAATTTTACCACTGAGGGACTGATTCCCACTGATGCCACTGAAATATTTATCAATTTCTCCTCAGTGGTTTCTTTGCCACGAATTAGGGGAATCCAACTTTCTAAGCAATTCGTTGAAAGCGAGGTCGTTTACTGAGTTGTGAACCCATTTTAGAAGGCGGCGCACCTGGTCGCTCCACGTGGATCACGGTTTTAAGTTTTTCGAGGATTGCCAACTCAGTTGGGAGGGTAGAGGCTGCCGACCGTACGCGCCATGACCTTTTCCCAAATCCTGACTCACCCCGGAGGCTCGCACAAAGACGAGTTCCTTGCCTGTTGCGTGCTGCTGGCACATAGCCCCGTCCCCATCGTTAGGCGGGAACCCAGCGCCGCCGAACTCGCGGATCCCAGCATGGCCGTGGTGGACGTGGGTGGAGAGCATCAGCCAGACAGGGGAAATTTCGATCATCACCAGTTTCCCAAGGATCATCCTCCGATGTGCGCCTTGAGTCTGGTGCTCCAACACCTCGGTGTTTACCAAGACGCCCTGGCGTTTTGCGACTGGCTGGAGCCCAGCGAGTGGCTCGACACCCGCGGCCCGCAGGAAACGTCGCGCTGGCTTGGGATTGAGCGCAGCACCCTGGCCAAACTCAACTCACCCATCGACATGACGCTGCTGAGGCGCTTCGCCGCCAGCACCCGACTTGCGGCGGGAGATAGCTTGTGGGAAGTGATGCGCTGGATTGGCGAGGACCTCCTCAACTACTTGAGAAGCCTGAGGCAGCGGCTGGATTTCATCGCCGAGGTCGGCGAATTCTGGGAGATCAAATCCGCGACGGGGCCGTTCCATGTGTTGTTCCTGCCCCGCACCGATCCACTCCCAGAGGAGCCATCCTCTGGACTGAGCCGTTTCATCGACAGCCATCCGGCCGGTGACAAGGTAGTCGGACTGGTTTACCCGGACCGCCGGGGCAGGGGGTTTGGACTGTCCCGTCACAACGACCACCCGGGACTTGATTTCACCAAAATCGGGGCCTGTGAGGATGTGCATTTCGCGCATGCCCGCGGCTTTGTGGCAAAAACCTCGGCCACCGATCCGCAGCGGCTCCGTGAGTTGCTAGTCCAGAGCTGGGCTTAGCCCTCAGTTATGCTTGCCCGTGGGCTGGCTGCGACGCTCTGGCAAGGCAGGGGGAGCGGTGTCCACGAGGGTGGTGACGGATGGCTGAGTGGCCCGCGACGGGCAGCAACGATTTTTGAATGACGAAGTGCGTTGGCAGGCTTTGCATGGGCGCGGCCAGCCGCCATTGTTAGCTCCTGCACGGTTCATCGATCCCGTCAGAAATCAACAATAAACAATCCGCACGGGTCAATCGAAGGCGATGGCAGCGGCTGGAGGAAGCATTGCCAGCTCAGCCAATCGCCCTGGGCGGGTGCCACAGCGGCGGAACCATCCCGCACCAAGGGATACCTTTCAGCAAGCTGCGAATTCCCCCCACGCTAGGCTCCTTGACCATGCGGAAGCAACGCTCATGAACCGAGCCTTCGGCACTCATTGATGGGCCGCTCTTCCGCGACCACCACGGAGGGGAGGAAATTATTTGGCGGCGGGTGGGCTTGGCTCGAGCAAGGCGGCGACGGTGATATCGACGAAAGACCCGGGAGGACCGGCGTAGTGGATTTTGCGCTGGCCATCGAGGATATAAGCCAAGGGCCAGGCGCCAATGCGGTACTCGTGGGCCAGCTGGTTTTGTGGGTCGGAGAAATTGGGGAAAGTGATCAGGTCGGGCTGTTTTTGCATTTCGCGCAAACTGGCGGTCGAGTCGTTGTTGATGCCGATGAGGGCGAAGGGTTTGCCGGCAAACTTTTTGGTTAGGGCGCTGGTCATTTCGAGCACGCGAGCCGCCTCCGGCACGCCGCTGTTCCAGAACAGCAGAACGACGACTTTACCGGCGTTAGAGGATAGTTTCATTGGAATGGAACCTGAATCGACACCGCTGAGGTCAGGAGCCACCCGTCCTTTAGTTAGAAAACGGATGATATAGAGTTCGTCTTCGGCGAGCTTGGCGACGGCAACGCCGTGGATCTCCACCTCGGCACTATCGATGATGGCGCTGCGCAGCAGAGTGAGGCGTTTGGACATCAGGCCGGGATCATCACCGAGGAATTTAAGGCGCATGGCGATGGCCAGAGCCGCGACGCCCCGGACCTTTTTATCGGCGTGGGCGGTCTGGATTTTTTCGAGTAGGCTCAGCGAGCGAGGATCATCGTTGGCGGCCATGGCGAGGCAGAGCGCCGGGAGTTTGGCGGGCTCGGTAGCCGGGGAGGCCGAGCTCTGCATGTGATAGGTCTCCACTGCCGCATAGATGGCCTTGATTTCCTCGGCGAAGGTCAAGCTGCTGCTGCCGTTGGGCAGGGTGCTGCGCAGGCCGGCGGCGATGCTCAGGTACCAAGCGGCTGGCTCGAGAGTCCAGGGTTCGCGCAGAGCCGGGCTGATGACGGCCCACATCTGCCTGGCGGCAGCGGCGGGATCCGGGCGCGCCGCCCATGCCTTGGCACGGGCTTCGGCGCTGGTGGTGCCGCGCAGGTCCTGGGTCCACTGGTCCAGCGAGAGTTGATAGGTTTTTTCCACGCGTGCGGCGTCGGCTGACGCGGCGCTGGCAGCGGCGGGCAGCAAGATCAACAACAAAGCGACGAGGTGGAATGTGCGATTCATGACTTTGGAAGATACAGGAAAGGATGCCGTAAGGGAATTTGAAAATCGGGTGGGGCGGGGCCCTTCAACCCGCCAACCGAGGTTTAAGCCAATCTAATGTTAGATCAACCACGGATTGCACGGATTTTACGGATTAAAATAGGGCTTGTCCTGGACTTCCGCTGTGCTGCAAATGGTGAGAGAATGCACATGCAAAAAATCCGTAAAATCCGTGGTTTCATGATCGAATACCAACTTTGAAGGTTAGAGTTCAGGTTCAAGCACTGTGCCGGCAAAAGGCGGCGGCGGAGTTGCGGGCCCAGAGATCGGCGGCGAGGACTGTGGCGAGGGACGAGGACGGCTGGACTTGATGGGCGTCCATTGCGGCGGCTACACAGGCCCAGATGCCTGGAAACGATAGCTGGCCGCTGCGGAAAGCCGCCACCGCCACCTCGTTGGCCGCATTAAAAACGGCCGGCAGGGTGCCGCCGCACAGGCCAGCGCGCCGCGCCAGGCCCAGTGCTGGAAACACGTCATCGCGCGGTGCCTCAAACTCGAGCTTGGCCAGGGCGGCGAAATCCGGTGCCCGCAGGCCGCCGGCCACCCGCTCCGGCCAAGTCAGCGCGTATTGGATGGGGAAACACATATCGGTGCGGCTGAGTTGGGCCAGTAGCGAGCCATCGCGGAATTCGACCATCGAGTGAACGATGCTCTGCGGGTGCACGAGCACGTCGATGCGATCCATGCCGATGCCGAACAACCAGCGTGCCTCGATCATTTCCAGACCTTTGTTGAACAGCGTGGCGGAATCAATGGTGATCTTAGGCCCCATCTCCCAGGTCGGATGGCGCAGGGCTTGTGCTGGGGTCACCTGCGCCAAGTCCGCCGCTGGCAGGGTCCGGAATGGACCGCCGGACGCGGTTAGAATGAGTCGCTCCACCGCCTCCGCCCCGCCGCGCTGGCCGTCGAGGCATTGAAAAATTGCGTTGTGTTCGCTATCGACGGGCAGCAATTTGACGCCGTGGCGGGTGGCCGCTGCGGTGATGAGTTCGCCGGCCATGACCAGGATTTCCTTGGATGCAATCGCCAAATCCTTGCCCGCCTCGATCGCCGCGAGCGCCGGTTGCAAACCCGCCGTGCCCACAATGGCCACCAGCACAATGTCTGCCTCCGCCAGGGTGGCCAGCTCGACCAAGCCCTCCGCACCCACGTGGACCTCCACGCCGGTCGGCAGCAAGGCCCGCAGCGCCGCCTCCTGGCTGGCGTCATAGATTGCCACATGGCGCACGCCGGTAGCGCGTGCTTGTTGGGCGAGTGGCTCGATGCTGCCGGCCGCAGCGAGGCCGACGAGTTCGATGCGGTCGGCGAGCTGGGTCGCCACCTTGAGGGTGGAGCGGCCGATCGAGCCGGTGGACCCGAGCAGCACGACGCGGCGTTTGCGGGGTTGGCTCATGAGGCGGAAAGCAGCAGCCATTGCAGGTAGAAATATAGCGCCGGGGCGGTGAAACAAATGCTGTCGATTAAATCCAGCGCGCCGCCGATGCCCGGCAGCATGCGGCCAGAGTCCTTGGCTTGCAGGGCGCGTTTGACCACGCTCTCGGCCAAATCCCCGAGCACCGCCAGCGCCGACAACAGAAACCCGAGAAACACCACGTGACCCCAGCCACCGAGCACCGCCAAGCCCCCCGGCAAGGCCGCGTACAGGCCACAGCCGGCCAGTTGCGAAAATACCAGCGCCCCGGCCAGGCCTTCCCAGGTCTTGCCCGGGCTCACCTGCGGAATGAGCTTATGCCGCCCGATGAGCGAACCGACGAGATAGGCCCCCATGTCCGCAAACTTGGTCACCGCCAACAGCCAGAACAGCAACAGCGCCGCGGGCTGAGCCACCGTCCCGGTACCCACTTGCCAGCCGGGCACCAAAAACAACAGCTTCGCCGCAAAATTAAATAAAACCGCGATATAAACCAATCCGCAGAGGTTGAGGGACACGGCCACCAAGCTTTCCAGCCCGCGGATGGACCCGCGCATTTCCAAGATGAAAGCGCCGATGAGCGCCACGCAGACGGCGAACAAATCCCAGCCGGCCAAGCTGGCGCCCGTCCCCCGCAACAAGCCGGCGTACAAAACCGCGCTATACCCCAGCGCCAAAGCCAGCCCGAAGCGTGGAAAGCAGCGCACACCGGCCGCCCGCAGCAGCTGGAAATACTCGCGCGTCGCCACCCCCGTCAGCAGCCCGAGCAAACCCAGATACGCCCAGCTGCGCATGCTTGCGAACGCCAGCCACACCACTCCCCACAGCAGCACGGTACTGGCCGCGCGCCGCACGAACACACGGGCTTTCGAGGGAGCGGCGGCAGGGGTTGGATCGGTCATGGCAGCGCGCTATCCAAACCGCTTGGGCACCTGATGGCAACTCATTCCGCGATTTCCGGCGCAACCTTTGGACGGGTCGCTCAGCCTTGGCCCTGCGGGGCAACGACGACGATGTGATCGACCCCGTGTTTGGCAAACTCCTCCCAGTAGCGTTTTTCCCAAGCGGCGGTGCGGGTGCGGCGCTCCTCCTCGGTGAGTTTTTCCCAGGCCTGCATGCCGATGGCGCGGACCAAATCCCGGTCAGCCAAGCGCACCGCCAATTCCTCCCAAAAACTCTCGTTGCGGAATTCATCGTAACACTCGTGGTAAAATAAACCCTCCTCCACCTCCGGCTTAACCCGAAATCGCTGGTTCTCCTCATCAAACTCAATCCACCCCGCCAGCCCAGCTTGCCCCGCTCGCTCCAGAATTTTGCTCTCCAACGCTTCAAAAGTGGCCACCTGCATGTCGGCAGAGTCCTTCTGATTCCAAGAGGCCACGTTGGCCGCGAGGCTGACCATTTCCACCAGTGTGGCGAGTTCCTGATCCGATAGGCGTAGATGCATGCGTGGCGCAAACAAACCACTTTGCCTGCCACATCGCAAGTCCGCAACACTCGGGGCTTGATTTCCGCCAACGACTAGCCATTCTCAGCCCCGCCGCACGAGTAGCTCAGCGGTAGAGCAACCGGTTTACACCCGGTCGGTCGGGGGTTCGATCCCCTCCTCGTGCACCAGCCGACCGCGCGGAACCCAATCCGCACTTTTTGCGGCTTAGGGCTTGGCGTGGGTAGCTAAATTTGCCATCAGAGGTGCATGCGTACGCTGTGTCTCATCCTGTGCCTGAGTAGTTTTTGCGGCAAACTGGCAGCCGATCCCTTGTCCGCCGCCGACCGCGAGGCACTGCTGGAAAATTTGGAGAAACTACGCGGGACGGTTACCGGGCGGGTGGATGCGCGGTTCCGCGCCGCCATCGCCGCCTATCGCAGCGCCATGAGCGATGAGAAAGCCGTGATGGAGTTGTATCTGAAGTGTGTGAAGAAGCTCGATTTTGACGACAAGCATCGCAAGGCATCCGAGTTTAATGAGTGGAGGAAGAAGCAGGAAGACCATCTCAATGACCCGGCGACGCGCCGCGCGCTGATGTACCAACTGTACTGGCTGGTACTCACGCTGCAGGCGGCCTCGGACAAGGCCGACCTGAGTAAGCTCGCAGCGCCGGCCCAGCAAGTGGTCGATGACTTATTCGGTGACGTGGCCACGCTCACCAGCCAGCGGGATGTTCTGGGGCAAAATGTCACCAGCACGGTGTTTGCCCGCGCTTACGAAATTGAGGGGGTATCAGTGGAAAAATGGCCGTTTGCACCGCTCAATCTCGAGCAGGTTTACGATTCGGTGTTGCTGCCGCCATCGCGGACGAGTGGCAACATTGCCGCATTGCGAGCTGGCTGGCTCAAACGCCTGCGTCAGGAAGCTGTCGTTTTTGAGGACGTTCACGCCAAGAGCAAATCCAATGGTCGTCCGCTCTCGCCGGATACGGGTCACTCGCAAGAGCAGGAGAAATTCCTCACCGAAACACTGCCGGACCTGCAATGGCAGATGGAGACAGACCTGTTCCGCTGTGGTGATCAACGCGCGGCGGCTCTGCGCATGCTCTCCCATATCGAAAAACACCTCACTCACCGCAATGCATGCAAATGGAGTGACGAACTCAAAAAATTACTCACCCCGGTCCAGGCCTCGACACCTGCCACGGAAGCTGTCGATACGGACACCCCCGCCCGCCAGCGGTCCGCCGAATAACCCTCACACCGACCTCTCAAACTTGGAGGAAAAACGGAAATCCTAAATCCCAACTCAGATTTTTTCCACCTCGACGCACACTTCCAAGCGGCAGTGGCCGCTGCCACTGTAACAACCCACTACCGGCGCCACGTCATCATAATCCCGGCCCACCGCCACTTTCACGTAGCGCTCGTCGGCAACTTGGTTATTTGTCGGATCAAAGCCGATCCAACCAGCACCCGGAAGATACACCTCGCACCAAGCGTGCGACGCCTGAGCCCCGACCAGCGAATCGCGCGGCCCGTTATATAGGTAGCCGGAAGCATAGCGGGCCGGCACGCCCACCGTGCGGCACATGCCCACCATCACATGAGTAAAGTCCTGACACACGCCGCGCTTGAGGGCAAATGACTCATCGAGGTGGGCCTTGACCCCGGTGGACCCCGGTTCGTAGCGGAATTCCCGGTGAATCCATTCCATCACAGCTCCGGCTTGCTCAAACACAGCGACCAAGCCGCAGGTGACATCCACCGCTTGCCGCCAAACATCCGGCGACTTGCGCACCCGGTTGCTTTCCTGCAAATACGGCCAAATCCGCTCCTGCACGCCCCGCTCGGCGAAGTCTTCGCGGCCGGCCGTGCGGCTCCCCCCAGGAATGACCAAGGGCAAGTTATGCACCCGCAGCCGGCTCTCAATCTCGAGCCTAACGTGTGGCTCGATCAACTCGAAGTGGTGCGCGTGGTTTTGAAACAGGTCGGTGAAGCGTCGCAAGCGGGTGGCCGGTAGCACCCGGATGAGCGAAGACAGGGTTTTCTGATAGGGGAAGGTGCGCGGTTCCAGATGCAGCGTGTTGAGGCTGTGGCTGACCGGCGCGGCGTAGTGGAAGGTGGTGCGGTGCAACACCGCGAGTTTGGTGCCGATGCCGGGACTTGCTGGTTCGGCTAGACCACTCACTATTGCTGTTGCTGTTGTTGCATCTGCCATATGGCGAGGGCGGAAAGTGCCTGACCTGAGTCCACAAGACAACTCTCAATCCGCTCCGGCATCAACACGTAGCTCTCGAAAATCGCCTCGCCGATCCGATTGAAGCGTGTTTGAAGCGAGTCGAGATATTCGTGAAGACCGGCACTAAAGGCATCCTCGGCAGCACCGAAATTCAACTCGGCGAGTAGACGACCGGTCTCGCGCTCGGCATGGTTGGAAAACGTACCGCGCGGGGTGCCCGAAATGCGGTGCAGGCTCACGTCGGCTTTTTCAATGCAGAAGCGCACCGAGCGCGGAAAATCCTTGGAAAACACCAAAAATTCGACCACCGCGTGCGCATTGATGTCGCGGTTGAGCGCGCGAAAAGCTCCCAATGCCCCGCACGAGCGCAGGATGGCTGACCAATGGAGCCCCTCAGGAGCCGTCGCGCCCATCTCACCACCTGGCAGGTAGCTCGAGACATCGAGAAAGCGGGTGGTTTTATCAGCGCGCTCGAGGTGCCGTCCGAGGTCCATGAATTCCCACGCCTCATCCCGCGACAAGGTAGAGGCGGCGATGCCGAGAAAGGTCTCTGACGAACGCCGGATGTTTTGGTAATAGCGCGGCGGATCGGATGCGATGAGATGACTTGCCTCCGCCGACCAGCAAAACAGATAGAGCGCGTTGAGAGCTTCCCACAAGTCATCTGACAATTGGTCGCGGACGGTGCGGGCGTTTTCCCGCGCCAAGCCGATGCATGAGGTGATGCTGTTGGGGTTGCGGGTGTCATCGGTGAGGAAGCGGATTACCTCGCTGCTGCCAGCCTCGTCGTAAAGCGCCCCGAAAAGATCCTCCTCGCCGGTGCTCAGAATGATCGGTTGCCAGAAGGCACGCAGCCGCTCGCTGTCGAGCCGTTCGCTATCTAGCAGAAGCTGCTGGTTCACGTCGATCAGACGCGCTAGATTGTCGGCCCGCTCGACGTAGCGGACCATCCAGTAGAGTGTATTAGCAACGCGGGAAAGCATTGGAATGGTTAGTGGCGGAGCACCCAGGTGTCCTTGCTGCCTCCGCCTTGGGAGGAATTGACGATGAGCGAATCCTTGGTAAGCGCTACCCGGGTGAGCCCGCCCGGCACGATTTTTACATCCTTACCGTAAATAATATAGGGCCGAAGATCCAGGTGGCGGCCTTCCATCGCCCCGTCACACCACGTCGGCGAGCGCGATAAAGCCACCACCGGCTGCGCGATGTAGTTGCGCGGATTGGCCACGATGCGGGCGCGGAAATCGGCAATCTGGGCGGCACTGGCCGTCGGTCCCATCAACATGCCGTAGCCACCGGACTCGTTGGCGGCCTTGACCACCAACTCGGGCAAGTGGCCAAGGATGAACTGCAGATCCTCGGGCTCGGATGCCAGATAGGTCGGCACATTCGGCAGGATCGGTTGTTGGCCGAGGTAGTATTCGATCATGCGGGGCACAAAGTAGTAAATGACCTTATCGTCGGCCACGCCGGTGCCCACGGCATTGGCGAGGGCAACGTTGCCGGCGCGATAGGCATTCATCAGGCCTGGCACACCGAGCACTGAGTCTTTGCGAAAGACCACCGGATCGATGAAATCATCATCAATGCGCCGGTATATCACATCCACCCGCTTGAGGCCCCGGGTGTTGCGCATATAAACAAACCGATCGACAACCACCAAATCGCGGCCTTCCACGATGGCGATGCCCATTTCCCGCGCGAGGTAACAATGCTCGAAGTAGGCGCTGTTGTGGCAACCGGGAGTGAGCAACACACAGACCGGATCGGCGTCGCGGCGCGGCGCAATGTGCTGAAGCATCGCTAGCAAGTCGCGCGGATAGGAATCGACCGGGCGCACGCCCATTTCATCGAAGATACTGGGGAAGGTGCGCTTCAGGGCGTTGCGATTTTCCAACAAATAGGAAGCGCCCGACGGGCAGCGGCCATTGTCCTCTAGCACGTAGTAGATGCCGTCGGCGCCACGGATCAGGTCACTGCCGCAGACGTGAATGTAAATATCACCCGGCACATCCACGCCGCGAAACTCCGGCCGGTAATGGGTCGCCTGCTCGACGTACCACCTGGGGATCACCTCGTCCTTGAGGATGCGCTGGTCGTGGTAGATATCATGCAAAAACAAATTGAGGGCGACCAAACGCTGGGTGAGACCCGCTTCCAGCGGTTCCCACTCCTCGGCCGACATGACCCGCGGGATGGGGTCGAACGGGAAAATCCGCTCCGTGCCGCGATCATCATGATAGACATTGAAGGTGATGCCCTGGCGGAGGAAGTAGAGTTCCGAATTTGCCTTGCGTGCTAAAAAATCCTTCTGCTCGAGTTGCCCGAAGCGCTGCAGCAATGGTGCGCAGTGACTCCGCACGCTGCCGTCGGCACCGAACATCTCGTCATAAAATTTCCCCGGATCGTAGCCTTCAAACATTTTCATGGCTTCGCCCATTTCATAGCAGATTGCAGGCCAACTTTGAATATACTGGGATAAACTTCAGGATTATATCAAACTCGGCCGCCCAATCCTGTTCCATTGAGAAATTTCAACCGCAGATGGACGCCGATGAACACAGATAAAATCAAAAAACCTCTTCATCTGCGCAAATCTGCCTTCATCTGCGGTTTAAATCCTCTTCTCTTCCTGCTTAATCCAACGGTATTGGGCGAGACGCCTGTCTTCCGATCCGTATCCGCTAAACTCCCGGCCCTATTGAGCAGGCGGCCCGCACCGCGGCCATCAGTGCGGCGATGCGCCGGGCCAGCTCCAGACGGCTGGGCGTTTCAAAGGTAAACGACAGCGGGCAGCCATGTTTGGCCAAGAAGATCGCCTCGGGCCAGCCCTGTGGCACATCGGCCTCGGCCTCATGATAGATCCACCCCTCGGCGCGCACCTGATGACCGTCGATTTGCGGGCTGGGTTCCGGGGCACAGCATGGACGCACCGCCTCGATGATGGCGCGAGCTCGCTGCGGTTCATCGGGGCCCAAGTTGATTTCGTAAAAGTAAAACCCGGCCACTTCCCAATCTTCGTGCAGAGACAGAAATAAGTCGGGTGCCGGCTGGCCTTCCAGCCATGCCGCATGCGCCCGCACTTCCGGCGTCCGCCGTTGCCAGTAATCCCGGTTCAGATCCCGGCCCGCTCGATTGCCCCGGCTGCCCGCCGCCAATCCGTCCGGATTGAGCGCAGGACTCAGCAGCCAATGACACTCGACCCCGAAAAATCCCGCTTTGAGCAACTCGAGCAGGGCCAGCGGTCCGGCCGGCTCGTCGCCATGAATGCCAGCCGAGACGTAGACCCGCGGCCCGGCGGCCTCCCGCTCCCAGACCATCACTGGGCCGCTGGCCAATGCCACCAGCTCCCGCCCCGCAAACCCGCGCGCTTCCGCCTCCCGCGAAAACTCCGATAAAAACCCAGGCCAGTCCAACAGCGCATCCATGCGGCCACCAGCATGCCAAATATCCCGCCCGCGGCAATCCCTGCGTTTGGCGAAAATTTTGCGTGCCACGGGGCGGGATTCATGGTTTGACAGGTGCGTCTATGACTGCCGCCGCCATTCGCCAGAGTTTCCTGAATTTTTTCCGTGAAAAGCAGCACGCCGTTGTGCCATCCGCCTCGCTGCTGCCGCAGTCGCCCGGTTTGCTCTTCACCAATGCCGGCATGAACCCGTTCGTGCCGTATTTCCTCGGCGTCGAAAAAGCCCCCTACGCCCCGCCCCGCGCCACCGACACCCAGAAATGCATCCGCGCCGGCGGCAAACACAACGACCTCGAAGACGTCGGCTACGATACCTATCACCACACGTTTTTCGAAATGCTAGGCAACTGGTCGTTCGGCAACTACTTCAAGCAGGAAGCCATCGCCTGGGCCTGGGAGCTGGTGGTCGAGCGCTGGGGCTTGCCCGCTAACCGCTTGTACGCCTCTGTCTATGCCCCGCAACCCGGCGACCCCGGCGAGTTCGACCAGGAGTCCTGGGATATCTGGGCCGCCCTGTTCCGCGCCAAAGGCTGTGATCCGGCCATCCACATCGTCCACGGCAGCGTCAAAGACAACTTCTGGATGATGGGCGAAACCGGCCCCTGCGGCCCTTGCTCCGAACTCCATGTCGATCTAACACCCGAGGGCAACTCCCAGGGCAAACTCGTCAACAACGACTCCGACCTGTGCATTGAAATTTGGAACCTCGTGTTCATCCAGTACAATGCCGAGGCCGATGGCTCATTCCGCGAGCTGCCCTCCAAACATGTGGATACTGGCATGGGCTTTGAGCGCGCCTGCTCAATCATCCAGAATACCAAGGGCTTCACCGATTTTTCGGTCAAGCCTAGCAACTACGCCACCGACGTCTTCCAGCCGATCTTCCGCCATCTCGAGACCCTCAGCGGCATGACCTATACCGATATCTATCCGCTACCCGGGGCCGACCGCTCTCTCTTCGCCGAAGATCTCAAAACCGCCATCGCCTTCCGCGTCATCGCCGACCACTTGCGCACCCTCTCGTTCTCCATCGCCGACGGTATCCTGCCCGGCAATACCGGCCGCAACTACGTGCTGCGGCGCATCCTCCGCCGCGCCGTTAGATATGGCCGCCAACTCGGCTTCTCCGGCGATAAGCCGTTCTTCGGCGCTCTCGTCGATACTCTAGTCGCGCAAATGGGCGACGTGTTTCCTGAGTTGTTAGCCCGCCAGGACGCCATCCGCTCTACCCTCGAACAAGAAGAGGCCAGCTTCAACCAGACGCTCGACCGCGGGCTCAAGCGCTTCGAGGAGGCGCTGCTGGATTTAGGCAAGGGTGAACTCTCCGGCGACCTTGCCTTCGAACTCTACGACACCTTCGGCTTTCCCGTCGATCTAACCGAGTTGCTGTGCGCCGAGCGCGGCCTCACGGTGGACATGCCGCGTTTTGAAAAGCTCATGGAGCAACAACGTGACCGCGCCCGTGCCGCGCAGAAATCCACGGTTGTTAGAGCGCTGGACGTCTCCTCGGAAGCTGTCACAGAATTTGTGGGCTTCGAGCTGGACGAGGTCGAGGCCACCATCCTGGAAATTCATCCGCAGGAGGACTCGCTGTTTGTGATCACCGACCAGACGGTCTGCTACGCCGAGATGGGCGGCCAGAGCGGCGACACCGGATCCCTGGTGATCGGCGACGCCGAAATCCCCATCACCGGCACCCAACAAATCGGTAAAGCCCGCGCCCATGTCCTGGCAAAATCTGAAATCTCAAATTTGAAATTTCAAATTGCGGTTGGCGACAAAGGGGTTCTGCGCTTGGACGCTGCCCGCCGCCGCCCGATCGAGGCTCACCATACCGCCACCCATCTGCTGCACTGGGCCTTGCACGAGGTGGTG
>Ga0209084_1001643_pt1 | contig 18427 bp, 20 predicted proteins | sample C_130820_MF_Meta_FD_187309 | JGI IMG/M metagenome (GOLD analysis project Ga0209084, IMG submission 187309) | Freshwater microbial communities from Lake Croche, Canada to study carbon cycling - C_130820_MF_MetaG (SPAdes) (version 2) | ecosystem: Environmental > Aquatic > Freshwater > Lake... | reverse complement strand
TGAGGCTTTATTCGTTTTTATCGTAAGATTTTATAGAAGCTCTAAAGCAGTGAGATATTTTCGGATATCATTGCCGTATGCTCTCATAACACTCAATATCTTATCGTCTGAGGCAGTGATGCCCTCTTGCTCTAAAATGAATTTCGCACGCGGCAAAAACTCTTCAGGCGTCGGGCAATCAATGAAGATTTCTTCTGCCCTACTTTTAATACCCTTATGAATATCGGTAATGCTATTGGATGTTAGGATATACTTATGTCCGTGCTCGTTGGTTAAAGTGTCGTGTAGGTCTTCGTACAGATATTTGACACGACATTTTTCGACTTCATCTAATATGTGCCAACAAATCCCACTCTTGCTCCATTGGAAGGTTATCCTGTCGTACTTGTAGCGACTGTTGTCAGTCTGCGATGCCATCATCACAAAATCAGTGATGTCGGGCTCACCGAAATTTTCGTAGAAGCTACCGGTAAGAATTTTAGCTAACCGTGTCTTACCCGTTCCATTCGGCCCGAATAGAAGGATATTTTTCGCTATTTGGCCTTTAGCAGTCTTTTCAAATAGTGTCATCAGTTGTCCGTCCATATTATGGAAGACCATCTCAGATAGCTTTTCGGGTTGGTATTTCATTACGAAATTCTTCATTTCATGTCCCTTTCGATTTCATAAAAAAAGGGTGAGCTTCAACGCCCACCCCGTTTAGTTGAACTGATTTGATATGATGGATTATGCTGCTAAAGCAGAGTTGAGTGCACTCATGCTGTCTTTAATCTGCTCTGTTTGCGAAACAGTGAGATTATTGTCCGTCACATACTGCCCCCAATTGGCAAGTGCGCTTCGGATGGCAGTGCTATCCGTCGATGTGGCAATGACTTCATAATCGCCATTGGGATTTATGCGGGAGATGTTGATGACAAATCCACTGGCAGGGGTTGATTTGACATTTACGATATTGGCTTTTGATATCACTGCTAGCGTTGGCATTGCGTGTAAGTTGTTTTTTGCTACACTAAGCAACTCAGACACAGATATTTCTTTTGACTTTTTTGCTTTGGCAAAGTGACGTCTTACCTTATCGATGCCACCGTGCTCATTTACCCATTTAACGAAATCACCACTTTCAATCCCTCTGCGATTAGCAATAGCGATTGCTGAAGCAAAAGAGCTTAAAGCACGCTCATCTGTGTTAAACACACACCTTACCACACGTGTGGGCACACCAGTGCTGCCGTTAAACGATAATCCACGTGCCTTCAATTCCTTCTCAAGCTGCGAATACATGCTGTTCTGCTTGACGGTTTCAACCAAAGATAAGCAGCCAGCCAATACAGCATAGAGTTCTTGCTTGCTGATGCGGCGTGAACCCTCATTCCACGCTTTCTGTCGTTCAATCAGATTGTCAAACTGTGGAGTAAGGTACGTATTGGTGTTCGCTTCTTTTGTCATTTCATCTCTCCTTTTTGATAGCCAGCCGCTCGCTGACAATTAGGAGAATACGTCACTATTGATAGACGCCCATGAACGAGCTAGTGTGAGAGCCAATGCGTATATATTCAAGTGACTGTTTAACACGCACAGGCAGAAGAGATGGCAAAGGCACATTTCATACAGGCGCCGCCCCTAAAAAGGGGACATAAGGGACGCACCAAGCGAAAATCCCTTCCTAATCCGCCACGCAAGATGCCAGCCGAAGAACAGTTTCGGGCATCCGTTTTCTAGTATTGGTGGGCTTACCTCCGCTGCCACCCAGCTTACCTATCGGCGTGCGAAAATGGGGGGAAGGGTAAGCTTGCGGCCCTCTATTCGGATTTTGGTGACATAAGGGGCGATGATTTTTGGAGCTGGTGGAAGGCTCATTCTCATCTCTTCAGTGAGCCCCCCATCCCTCAAGTCGAAGCGGTCAACGATTTGGACAGCTATCGGCAAAAGCCAAACACGATACTGCTTGAGGTGCCGCTAGATAAACGACTGAGGCTGAGGGTTGCTCAAGTGAAAAGGCTTTTGGAAGCGAATATGGAGAAACGACGCTATCTGATGGGAGAAAGCCAAGCGCAATATAAGGTAACTGGCAAGCCAGTCATCGCATCGCTAGATACTTACCTCAAAGCTTGGCAGCTGAAGCAGAAATATCCCAAACTTCCCTATGCAGCTATTTACGAAGCAGCGAATGGAGGTGAGCTGAATGTCGAAGCTGCGATGAAACCCAAGCGCCGTTCAAAGAAATACGCACCAGATGCGGGATATAAGGAGAACGTGTCAAAGACGCAAATGGGCTACAGATATGTGAAATATGCGGAAGAGATTATGGCGAACGTTGTAAAAGGTGAATTCCCAAAGTTTACCAAAACAATCCGTAATAAGGCGCTCAATCGGTCCGTTTGATGCAGTTTTTTTCAGGAACGGAAAGTTTATCTTGTCGGTGGTGATTTCTAGCTGACAGGCATAGCTGTAATAGTATTTGGCAAATGCTTCGCATCTGCCGCTCATGTCGCCTCTTCGCCTTCGCTAATCGCTCAAGCTCATCGGCTCAATCGCATTTCATGTCTCTGATTGAATGTTTTTCCTTTGATCTTTTGGAAGGAAGCCAACACTTTGCTTGCTACAGCAAAGTGGGAGACCTTTTGGTGAGGTTTTCCAATCTGTGAAGCACGACCTCTTTGGGAGGGACGGGTGTGGTTTGGCTGTCACCCTTTACGTGCCGACTTCATCAAGCGCAGGCTATCTGGTGCTCACAGACGACTACCAGCAGCCTTGTGGGTTAGAAGTGTTATCTAGTGCCCACTCACAGCACATGTCGTGTCAACGCGACAGATGCCTTCTGTCATCGCAGCCTCATCCTCACCAACCCCAACGGCGACAGCATAGCTGGCAGTTTCTTCGGTGTAAGCGTCGCAGGCCTATCGGATGCCATTTTTCGGTACACTGCGCGACAAACTTATTTAGCATCTGAGGTATGATTGCTAAATAAATGCATGAAAAACGATGAATTACTCAACTCAATATATAATGACGTTAAAGCACTTGGATTTGTTGCTAATCAATACGATTTCAGCGTTCTATGCGGGAGAACGCCTGCTTGGTTCAGTGCTATCAAGGCTAGGCGACTACCAATAACAGCTGACGCATATCTGACGCTGAGCTTCAATATCAAATCAAAAGCCGCATCGATTGTGGATGCGGCCACTTATCAGAGTGCGCTTATGCTAAGCGGTAGATTACTTGAGCAAGCTCAGGCACAAGTTGGCGAAAAAGTATCGCGTCTTAGAGCTTGCTCTTTTGATTAGCTGACTGCATTTTTGTTTTTTATGGAACCGTAAGATGCGCTATCGCGTAAAAATCAAAATACGTGTCAATTCAAGTATGACAACGACTTCGGTTGAGATTGACGCTGCGAATGCTTCAATCGCAAAGGCTATAGCGGGAGATATGTACGGGCATGGGAATGTATTGTCGATTACCAAAGCTTAGCTAAATAAATGTATGCGCGTAAATCAAATTGATCCTATCGCTTATATTATTGTCAGCCAAAAGCGGAAGGAATTAGAATTGCAGTATGAAAAGGCGAGACAGAGGCGGTTGGCGAAAAGGCTACCTATTACTGGCGAGTGGCATGCACGCTGGTATTTTTATATCGAAGATGAAATAGAAAAGGCTCGGCTCAATTATTTGAATTACTAGACAAAGCTTGTTCCAGTTTAAAAATAGCCAATATTTAAATTTTCTAATACCTTCCCCCTTGAAAGCTTTGTTATTTAGAGCTTTAAATTCCAAAGTTTTTATTGGGAGGCTCTTATGGCTAATGAGGTAAACAATAACTTTATGGTATTTGGTAACGAAAAAGTTCAAGCGAACGTCAATCGATGGCAAGTTGAATTGGAAGCTATTATTAGAAATGAAGATGTGAAATTAGCTCGGGCGGCAGTTCTAAAAGTAATATGCGAAATAGATGGAGATGATAGAGAGTTCGACCTTGATACAAAATAGATTGTATATGAAGGCGAGCTATTGTTTATTAGTCCTTGGTCACCCTTGAATAAATTACAAGATCAAATGCTATTGAGCCTTTCGAAAATTGATAAATCCGTTGTAGTTCTAAATTCATATCATAATGAAGACGGTAGCATTGGATTTCGATATGTCTTGCTAAATGCTGAAGGTACAATAGACGATAGTGCGAGTTATGAGGTCTCACATGAAGATTATGACATGAGTGACGAAGAGGAGTTTGAGGATGCTCTAACAGACTGCGCTGAATGCGAATTTCAGTATGTAAGTGATATTGTGAAAAACAATGTTGCATTAAAACCATACTTAAAAGATCATATTAAAAATCTCAAAAAATCAATGACTAGAGGATAATTAGAAAAATATTTTATTCCTTGAGTTTAGTTTTATGCGCAGTGTTACGAGCGCCCTACAGCTATCAAAATTTCATAGCCCGCTACCCAAGTAGCGCAAACCCTAAATACCGCTGTAGGAACTGCTAAAGCTGTTTATGCTTGGGGGGCTATTTTGTTCCTAAATCGGGGCGCTCAAATCAATCACGATTTCACATAGTAGCATGCGCTATAGTTGCTATTATTGTTCTATTTTGAAGCCGGGCAACCGGATTGATTGATAAAATATGGTTGCTCATAAGGTTTTTTGAAGCAATTATGTGTATGTTGCTTGTGCTACTATGTGAAATCGTGGCTATTTGAACGCACCAAATTTTTTCTAAAATTATATGAAATTGAATTGATTTCGGTAGGAATAGCTGACGCTTGAAAGCACGCTTGCTTTGTAAACGCTTACAAAGGAGGCTGATATGGCGTTTTTGGACGAACTGAAAGTCGTAGCTAAACCCGTTACCCAACCCGTTACCGCTGAAGAACATCGCCGGCACAAGCTTGTACAAAAGCTGATTGAGCAGCGTTGCTTGGCAGAGGCGGAGTTGGGCGGCACGAAATACAGCAGAATGAAATGGGTGACTGTTCCAAATGCTGATGCTGAGCCAGAACGTGTCCAACGTGCCGTGCGCCTTAAACAGTGGTGGTTTAAGGATAAGGTGGGGACGTTGCTGTTTGCCGTGCGGTATGGGGCAAAGCCCATTGCGCTCAGCAAAGATAAGAGTGCTGTCGAAGTTGGGTCTTTGGACAAGCTGCCCTCTGTAATCAACACGCTGATAAAGGCGGTAGAGGGTGGGGAGTTGGACGCACAATTGGCGGCGATAAGGGCTGAGCGGCAGTTTATACCCTCCAAATCAGCCAACAAAGTGTCTGTTAAACAGCGGCATTAGGGGGCAAGAAAGGAGAAGATGGGCGACAAACGGGTTGCCCATTTTTCTTCAAAATGCGAAGCCAAAAAACCGAATTAAAACAGATACTTACTGATAAAGTTTTTCTACCTAGCTATGCTACAATATGCTATGCTACAGTATAAGCTATTGATATATAACGATAATTGTCAAAATCCGAAGCATTGGTAAGGGAGAGGTCGAGAGTTCAATCCTCTCCGGCAGCACCATTTAAGCAAGTAAATTCAATAACTTAAGAAATACACAAAAATCCAAAGTAGTAAAGTATTGACCTTTACTACTTTTGAGCACAGCTTTCCCGCTGGGGAGAGGCTGATATGGGCAAACGGGCTGAGCTCATCCTCTCAATTAATCCGGCTCCAATGAGCCCTTTGAGCCTTCTTCGGTCAACCCCCTGCACCCATTTCACGGTTTATGATGCTAGCCTGCGCCCTACGGGTAAAAATTGTACCCAACGGTATATTCATCTGGCAAAATACTTTTTCGTCTCTTAGGGTCGCGACGGGATGAAAAAGCGTGCCAGCCGACATTGATACCGCCAATGATCGCCTGAAGGTTCACTTAAAGGCGAAACAAACATGGCAAATGATCGTTTATTCAGCTCACCAACGGCCCGGGGAATACTATGTCTCATCGCGTCCGTCACATTGTTTGGTATGGTGGATGGCCTGAGCAAGCTGATTGTTACGAAAGAAACGTTCGGCCAAATTATGCTATCGCGCTATTTGCTGCCGCTTCTTGTCATCATCGCCTTCACAAAGCCGCATCGTCGATCTGCACTGTTTTCCACCCATAAACTCCCGCTTCAGATCATCCGTGGCCTCATGCCGGTGATGGTCGGAAGCCTCATGGTTTTGGCCGTCACCTATCTGCCCTTGGCTGAAGCAACCGTGATTTTATTTGCGGGGCCTTTTTTTGTTGTAGCCCTTTCAGGTTGGTTCTTAGGCGAACGCCTCACTGCCGATAGCTGGATCGGTGTGGCCGTTGGTTTTGCCGCCGTTCTGCTGGTTGCCCGCCCCGGCTTCACCGATGTGTCGATTTACGCCTTTCTTCCGGCCGTAGCGGCGCTCTTTTATGCCGGCTTACAGCTCATGTCGCGGCGGCTAGGTGCCCTTGGCATTGATCCGAATTCAACCCTCACTTGGACTTTGCTGATCGGCACACTCTTATCCCTGCCGCTTGCCATCTATGATTGGAAACCCCTGACATGGGATTCTGCCCTTATTTCGTTAGGTCTGGCGGTTACCTTTGGCTTAGGCCAGTATTTTTTGGCGAAAGCCTTTGCCTTGGCGCCTGCCAATGCCCTCACCCCGTTTAGCTATTTCCAAATCCTGTCCGCCGTTGTGTTTGGCATCGTTGTGTTTGGTGAAGTACCCGATGCACTCACGGGCATCGGCATATTAATGATCATCGGAGCGGGGGCTTACGTGTTTGGAAAAAACTTGAAATCACCGAGCACGCCGTAACTCCTTCGTCTTCTCGTTATCAACGGTCAAATCATCATGAAGGGCAACGCCATAAACGGCTTCTGCGCGTTCGCGGCTGACCCATCCCTCCCGCACATCATGCGCCACGCGATAGGCTTCCCGTTCATGCGGCGCGCCATAGCCCCCCCCACCTGCACTGATGGAAACCATACGCTCATCAGCGGCAATCACCACTTCGGCACACGCTGCCAACGGCTCCAATGAGCCGTCCGGATACATGCGATATTGTGCTGAATTGCCGCCTGCGAGACCGCCGCGTGTTCCAAGCGCTGGGTTGACATTGCCATCGCTGATATAGGCCACCGTCATATCGCATTCGACCGGTGCAAACTCGGAATAAGCCCCCAAGGCCCCTCTAAAGCGCCCTGCCCCTTCCGAATTCGGAATGAGGCGACGTTGATGCACAAAGATCGGGTGCCGCAGCTCATCGACCTCGATGGAGTCTTGGTAACACATGCCCGCATTGCCCGCGTGAAGAATGGTCAACCACCCATCCGCCATCGGTGCCCCTGCGCCACCCGTGCATCCGAGATAAACCTCGTTCACAAAAGGCTTGCCATGATGAACGCCCGATACGACACCACAGGATGGCGGCAACAAGGCACCCGTCTCGGCTAAGCCCAATCCATCCGCCAATTCCGCCAGTGCCGCCTGCACCGGATTAGCAACCCGATCTGCAATATTGGTGGTTGCTGCCGAGCAGGAGGTTGGATGGCGCGGACGTCCGGCAATCGACCCATCCCGCAGGTGAATTTTGATGCGTCGAAAGCTACCTTCGTTTTTAGGCACGGTGTGATCAATCGAATTAAAGATCGCCAACATCGGCGCTGACAGCGCGCAGGCCTCAGAGAGATTAAGACCATTCTCCATACTGTCGGGATTATCCGTCATATCCACTTCGATCATCGCCTCGTCGGGCTTCACCTCAACGGTTGCCGTAATCGTTACACCATCCGAGGGTGTCGCAGGAAAAGCGTCATGTGTGCTTTTGCGCGTCACGCGGCCCTTGGGCATCGCGCGGATGACGTCAATCATGCGGCGTTCACTATAGTCGAACCATTCTTGGGTATAGGCCTCGAGCTTGTCCCAGCCCATTTCTTTGCCCAACGCTAAAATTTCTCGTTCGCCGACGCGCGCAGCACCGAGCGTTGCGAGATAATCGCCCCACCATTGCTCCGGCACGCGAATCCGCAATTGGCACATGCGAATAATATCCATCACATGCTCGTAATTGTCCTGAATTTTAACGGCCGGAAAGATAAGAGCGCCTTCAGCATACACATCTTTAGCGGCACCCATATAGGTTGTCGGCAAGGCGTTGCCGCAATCGGCCTGATGGGCTTTGGCAAGCACCGTGAACCGATGCACGCCTTCATCATCGATCACCGGAATAAGAATAGAATGATCGGCAGGATGCGTACAGCCATGATAGGGCGAATTGTGCAAAAACGCATCGCCGCGCTTCAATACGGGATGATTATCGGCCATGGTTTTCGCCATAATGTCCGGCCCGCGTAAAACATGAATCGGCAGGCTTTCGGCGGTGGCGAGTAACTCGTGTTTCGCGGTGAGGACCACACAAGAAAAATCACGCGCAATCGTGAGGATCCCAGAACGCCCTGTTCGATGCAGCGTATTGGCCATTTTGCGCGCAATGCCTTCCATGCGCGCGGTCAGCAAGGCAAGAGCGGAACCGTTTAGAGGGGATGGGGAAGAATGGTTCATCGCGCGCCCTCCGTCACATCAATCACAAGATTACCCATGGTATCCCGTACAGCATTTGAGCTCGGCTCAATAACAATCGAGGTGAAATCGGATTCGATGATGGCCGGCCCTTGAATGGTCACGCCCGAGGGAATCGCTTCAAACCGATAAACTTTAGAATTTACCCAACCAGCGCCAACATAACGGACACGCCTAGATGGAAGCGTTTCGGCCCGGTCATCGGGCGCAAGACGTCCCGGCTCATTCGAACCGATCCGGCATCGGACTTCCGCATTCCACGTCACTGTTTCGATCGGCGCATTTGGATCACTCACAGCAAATTTGTCCTGATGCATTTGGTGGAAGTCATCGACGAGCGCTGCCGTATCCTGCGCATTTTCAAACCGGCCTTTGCGAAGTGGCACTTCAATTTCCCACGCTTGCTCGATATAGCGAGCCTCGCACGACCAATCGATCTGGGTCGCTGCAGCGCCTGCACCCGCACTTTTGGCAAAATCCGCGCATTCATCCAAAAGAGTTTGCAGAACGCGATTAACACCCGCTTGGTCAAAGGACTCGCTCAAGGTGTGAAACATCGCCTGATAATGCGCGCTTAAATCCGAGATCAGCGCACCCGATGCCGAAAGCGCCGCCCCAGCATCGGTAACCAGAACCCGGCGACACCCAAGGCGCCGCGCAATCGCTACGCAATTCAAGCCCGCAGCGCCACCACCGGCAACGAATGTGGCCTCCGACGGATCAATGCCTTGATTGACCGTGATGTCCATAATTGCCTGCACCATATGTTCGGTCGCAAGCGACATGATGGCCTCAGCCGCCGTTTCAACGTCGCATTTTAGCGGGTCAGCCACATCGCGTTTGATCGCATCAATGGCCCCCTGCTTATCGAGCGACATCTTGCCGCCTAAAAAGAATTCAGCGTCGATAAAGCCAAGCGCAACGGCCGCATCGGTCATCGTTGGACGCGTGCCGCCTCGGCGATAGCAAACGGGGCCGGGAACGGCACCGGCACTGATCGGGCCGACATGCAACAGCCCACCCGCATCAACCCACGCAATCGAGCCCCCGCCCGCGCCGATGCTTTTCACATCGACCGACGGCATGCCCGTCATATGGCTGCGGAAAGGCTGGCCTAACCAAGTCTCGCGGCTCCGCGGAATACGCCCACGGCGCACCAGCGACACGTCAAAGGTGGTTCCCCCCGTGTCCCCCACAATCAAGGTTTCAGTATCACCCGCCTCGGCATAGGCTTTAGCCGCAACAGGCGCCATGCTTGGGCCGGAATTAATCAGATGCACCGGCGCTTCAGCAGCATGCGCCGCATCCATCACGCCCCCTTGCGAGGTAACAACCAGAACACGCCCGTTAAACCCCGCTTCCCGAAGACGGCTTTCAAGGCCGCGCATATAGGCGCCCATAATGGGCTTTAACGACGCATCAATACAGGTTGAAATCGCCCGCCTATATTCGCGGATCGATGGGTTGATCTTATGCGACAGCGTGTACGGGATACCCGGCAGATGCCGTTCGATGAGCGCACCGACGGCGAGTTCATGTGCCGGATTGACCACCGACCAGAGAAAGCAAACACCAATCGCCTCGACTTTAGCCGCTTTGATCTGTTCCAGAACTTCAATAACAGCCGCTTCATCCAGCGGTGTCTTGGCCAAGCCGTTAACGGTCATACGTTCCGGCACTTCATAGGTTAGCGCGCGCGGCACATAGGGCTCTGGATAGGCAATTGTAAAATTGAACGGCTCCATACGGCCGCCCTCGCGAATAACGAGCGTGTCGGGATGCCCTGCGGTCGTGATGAAGGCCGTTCGGGCGGTTGATCCGGTAACAATCGCATTGATCGCATGGGTCGTACCATGCATGAGCAATTCGCCCCGCGCGAGATAGGATTGCAAAGGCTCTTTCGCAGCCTCTGCTGCCATCCGCAAACTATCAAGAACGCCCGCGACAGGGTCCTTCGGGGTTGTGGACGCTTTGTGCATACTGAGCACGCCCGCATCCGAAGACACCATCAAATCGGTAAAGGTGCCACCCGTATCAATTGCAAAACGAAGTCCCATGGCGTCACTGGCCCCTTGCGTCAGTCGATTAAATCCGGCTCTCGATCAGAGGCTTTTGACGGTGAAATTTTTCGGAACTTCATTGCGCATCGTGTTGCGCAAAGGTCGTCCGAAAACAGGCACATCAATGTCAAACACATCCCCGCTCTGTGTCTTCACGCCATGCGCAACGCTTAATATGGCCGCACCAAAGAAATAGGCGTGGAGATCACCCGGTCTGCGGAACATGTCGTAGCGAAAATGATAGTGTTCGAGGTTATGCACCGAATGGGACATATTGTCTTCACCACTCAGGAACTGCCCCGTCCAAATCGGCTTGCCATCGCGGATGACGCTCACCTTGCCTTCGACATTGCTTGGAAGCTCGCCGGTCAAAAGCTCAGGACCAATCGAACACGAGCGCAATTTCGAATGCGCCAGATAGAGGTAATTCAAAGCTTCGGTGACATGGTCAGAAAACTCATTGCCAAGCGCAAACCCAATGCGCCAAGGATTGCCATCGGGCCCAATCAAATAGAGCCCAACGATTTCAGCTTCTTCGCCACCGGCCAGCGCAAAAGAAGGCGATGGCATATCGGCTTCGGGTGCGACGACGCAGGTGCCGACACCCTTGTAGAACCATTCCGGCTGGCATCCGATTCCACCATCCGCAGGCTTGCCGCCTTCGAGCCCCATGCGGAAGATTTTCATCGAATCCGTCATGTCCTTATCATCGCCATGGGCAAGGTCATGCATCTTGTCGCGCGCGTCGGCGCTACCCAAATGGGTCAGCCCCGTTCCCGTAATCCAAAAGCGCGTTGGTTCGGGATGATCGAGCGGTGCTAGCAAGCGCTTGTCGGCTATGATGGCATCATAATCAACAGGCGAGCGTTTGCCGATTGCAGCCACGGCTTGCGAAAGCGTTTGCCCCTTCGCGATGGCTTGCGTTGCAAGTTCATAAACAGACGGCACGCCTTCAAGACATTCCACCGCGCCCGTTTGAGCGTCCACGAGACCTACCCGCCGTTCGCCCGCAACCGTCTTATATTGAATGAGCCGCATGTGATGTCCTCCCGTTTATTTTTGTTTTTGCATGCGTTTTCCGCCATGCCCTTTAATGCGAATTGCGTGGAATTCCGGCCCCTCGACAACCGCCAAGGAACGCAAAATCGGCTCCCTCATCGGCTTGCAAGACGGAATTCACATAGAGACTTTCATAGCCCGATTGAGCAGAAGGTCGTGGCTGCCATTTTGCACGGCGTCTTTCGAGCTCTGCATCGCTTACTTCAAGATGCAGGCGACGGTTCGGCACATCGAGCTCGATCATGTCGCCCTCTTCAACAAGTGCTAGAGGGCCACCAGCAGCCGCCTCCGGTGCAACATGCAGTACGACGGTGCCATAGGCCGTACCCGACATGCGCGCATCCGATATCCGCACCATGTCACTGACGCCTTGCGCCAAGAGCTTCGGTGGCAAACCCATATTACCGACTTCCGCCATGCCCGGATAGCCCTTTGGTCCGCAGTTTTTTAGCACCATCACCGAGCTTGCATCAATATCGAGATCCGGATCGACAATACGGTGTTTGTAATCCTCAATCGTCTCAAACACGACCGCGCGACCGCGATGCACCATGAGTTCGGGCGTTGCAGCAGAGGGCTTCAACACGGCACCCAATGGCGCTAAATTACCCCTCAACACGGCAATGCCACCTTGGTCGGCCAAGGCATTATCAAAGTCGCGAATAACCTCGGTGTTGTAATTCGGTGCATCCACCACGTTCTGCCAAGCCGTTTTACCGCTGACCGTCATCACATCACGGTTAAGCAAATCATGTTCACCCAGCGCCCGCATCACGGTTGGCAAACCACCCGCATAATAGAATTCCTCCATCAAGAAACGACCCGATGGTTGCAGATCAACAATGGTCGGAACATTACGGCCAAATCTGTCCCAATCCTCAAGCGTTAAGGGTGTGCCGATACGGCGTGCAATCGCAATCAGATGCAAGACCGCATTGGTCGATCCCCCAATCGCGCCATTGACACGGATGGCGTTTTGAAACGCTTCCGGCGTTAAAATTTTCGATAGCGTCAAATCCTCATGCACCATGTCAACAATGCGCCGACCTGTCATTTGTGCGAGTGCTTGACGGCGGGAATCAACCGCCGGAATAGCCGCATTGTGCGGCAGCGCGATGCCCAGCGCCTCAACCATGCTCGCCATGGTGGAGGCGGTGCCCATCGTCATACAGCTACCCGCCGAGCGGCTCATGCCCGCCTCAGCTCCGATGAAATCGTCAACGCTCATGCGACCAGCTTTGACCTCTTCATGGTAGCGCCACACAACCGTCCCCGAGCCAATGCTTTCACCGCGATAATTGCCGTTTAGCATCGGGCCACCGGAGAGAACAATCGTCGGAATATCGCACGAGGCCGCCCCCATCACCAAAGCGGGTGTGGTCTTGTCGCAACCAACCATCAGCACCACACCGTCAAGCGGATTGGCCCGGATCGATTCCTCAACATCCATCGAGGCTAAATTGCGGTAGAGCATCGCAGTCGGGCGCATATTGGATTCGCCAAGCGACATCACCGGAAACTCAAGTGGCAATCCGCCCGCTTCCAAAATACCCCGCTTAACGCGATCGGCGAGTTCCCGCAGATGCGCATTACACGGCGTCAGTTCTGACCACGTATTGCAGATACCGATGACAGGACGCCCATCAAACGCATCCGCTGGCATGCCCTGATTTTTCATCCAGCTGCGATGCATAAACGCATCCTTGCTGGTGCCCCCAAACCACGCTTCGGATCTTAATTTACGCCGCTCTGCCATAATTTGGTCTCTTCCCGATGGGTCATTTTAATTATCGTCTCGCGATCAACTCTTTGCTAATCCCGTCTATGCTCTCAACGCCCATAAGCCCCATGCTGCGGATCATTTCATAGCGAAGCGTTTGGATAACATGGGCCACGCCGTCTTCGCCTGCAACCGACAATCCCCACAGATGAGGCCTGCCAATCAGGCATGCCTTCGCGCCCAAGCCGATCGCTTTCACAATGTCGGAGCCGCGTCGGATACCGCCATCGACCAGCACAGGAATTCGGCCCTTAACGACCTCGACAATGGCAGGAAGAGCCTCGATGCCCGACACCGCTCCGTCCAATTGCCGCCCGCCATGGTTGGAAACGATGAGGCCATCAACACCCCGCGCTAGGGCTTCTTGTGCATCAAGCGGATGCAAAATGCCCTTGATCAAAAGAGGCCCCTTCCAAGCCTTCCTTACCGCATCGACATCGGCCCAATTCATGGCCGGATCCAGCAGGCTGGCCATGCGACCAGCGAGCGATTTTAAATCAGACGCCTCACCTTGGCGGACATAATTGCCAAAGGTGATGTTTTTAAGCTCCGGGAGCATCCGGCTGAGCCAGCCGAGTTTTCCGGCCATTGCGGCCATATCCCGTAGGCCGAAACGCGGCGGAATTGAAAATCCATTGACGAGATCACGCTCCCGTCGTCCAAGAAATTGATTATCAATCGTAAGCACAAGCGCTTGATACTTAGCCTGTTTCGCCCGCTCAATCAGCTCCATCGTAAAAGACCGGTCACGATAGATAAACACCTGCATCCAACGCTTGCCAAATTCGGGCGCATCGAGCTCTTCAAGCCGGCAAACCGAGCCATGGCTCAAGCAATAGGCCGACCCGGCTTTTGCCGCCGCTCGTGCGGTTAAGCGTTCCCCGTCCGGCCAGAACAGACCGGCAAGACCGGTCGGGCCCAGAAGGAACGGCAAGGCCAGCCTCTCGCCAAACAGTTCGATGGAGAGATCAACTCCGCTTACCCCATTCAGGGGCCGGGGGAGAAAAGCGATATCGGCAAATGCGGCCTCATTGCGCCGGAGCGTTATCTCGTCCTCTGCGCCGCCATCGGCGAAATCAAACACCGGCTTTGGTAAGGCTTGGCTCGCCAAAAGCCGCATCTGCGCCACATTATAGGCCTTGCGACGCCAAGCAGACACGTTCGCCACCCCCAATATATTCATTCGTCGATGAAACTCGACGTTACCTTTCAAGGTGATGAAGCAAAGCCCGTTTGTCTATCAAAAAAAGCTGCCATCTTCCAAAAAGCCTTTGGGCATGTGACATTGGCCCTTAAAGCGGTAGGCCTACGCCCTCGGCAACCGCCGTATCGGAGAATTACAGATGATCGAAGACCCACCCCTCATCCGGCGTAAAACAACCGTACGACGCCCGACACCGGAGCAAGTAGCAGCCTTTGCAGGCATTCCTACGGGCTTTGTCGCCGATGCGATGGGCGGGCGCGGCGCGATGACCTACACCATCAAACCGGTTATCGCGGCGAAGCACCTCCTCTGCGGTGTGGCGCTTCCGGTTGAGTGCGGTCCCGCCGATAATCTGGCCCTCGCAATGGCGCTGCCTCACGTCCAACCGGGGGATGTGGTTGTCGCCTCGACCGATGGATTTATGGCAACCGCGGTGACTGGCGATCTCGTACTCGGGATGATCCGGAACCTAGGTGGTGTTGGCTTCGTGACCGATGGGGCCGTGCGCGATATTCAGGGCATTGACGATATGGGGCTCCCCTGCTTCGCAGCCGGCGTAACGCCAAACAGCCCGGTCAGAAACGGACCGGGCGCGATCAATCTACCGATCGTCTGTGGTGGCGTCCGCGTCGATGCGGGCGACATCATTATCGGCGACCTCGATGGCATCATCGTCGTGCCCTTTGAGGCGATTGATCAAACCATCGAGCGATTGGAAAAGGTCAAAGCAGCCGAGGCCGGTTTGCTGCCGAAAATTCAAGGCGGACTTGGTATTCCTGATTTCGTTAGAGATTTGGAGAAGCGGACAAAGACGATCCTGATCTCATAACAGGCGATAATCGCGGATGCCATTGTCACGAAACAGTTTCCGCTTTTCGTCTCTACTACACCCGCTTGTCGCCCAATCGAGTACCTCGACCCAGGCCGGATAGGCTCCAGCTAATTCGGAGACGGGCCAATCGCCGCCATACATTAACCGGTCAAAGCCGAAGCATTCGATCACATGATCGATGTAGGGACGCAATTGCTCACGCGTCCAAGCGGCATGATCGGCCTCAGTCGTTACGCCCGACAATTTGCAAACGACATTCGGCAGTTCGGCCAACTCCCGCAACTGGCGCGCCCAAGGCTCCATTTCTCGCGTCTTGATGCTTGGCTTTGCGATATGATCCAGAATAAAGAAAACCTCGGGGCATTGTTTGACGAAGCGGATCGTATTTTCCAACTGGTGATGAAAAATACACAGGTCGAACGAGAGATCATACTTCGCCAATAGCCGCGTCGATTCGATAACTTCCGGTCGTAATACCCATTCACGGTCTGGCTGGTTTTGGATCAAACGCCGAATGCCGCGCACAATCTTCAAATCTGCCAATTGCGCCATGTCCGCCTCGACAGCGGCGCCCTTCTCCATTGGCAGACAGGCTACGCACCCTTGAATTCTGGGGTCCTTGTCCGCGAGACTTTGTACCCAAATGCCCTCATCCACGTAATCGGGCATATCGACATCGACTTCGACAAAAACGATCTTATCCACCACATAGGGCGACGCCATGGCGCAAAGGTCGTCAACCGTCCAGTCGCGCAGCAAGGAAGGCGCGTTTTTAGCCCAAGAATACCGAAAACGCTCGGTGTCCAGAAGATGCACATGGGTATCGACAATGGGAAAATCGATCATCGCTCACCTCAGTCGCTGACGGCTCCAAAACAAGAGTGATATTTTCTAATCAGCACAAATGGCCTTTGCAATGAGCAGGACGGTCTTACGATGACCTGAGAAACAGCGATCTCGATTAAGCTGCCTTATCGATCAAAACTTGATCGCCTAATTTAGATAAGAGCTCGTAAGACCGCAAACGGGCACGATGGTCAAAAATGGCGGATGCGACCATCAGCTCATTAACACCCGTTGCCGTAACAAACGCGTCGAGTTTGCGTTGAACGGTATCGGGAGAACCGACAAACGAACAGGTCAGCATACGCGAGGCATGGAATTGTTCGTCGGCGGTCCAATAGGCATTGATGTCGTCAATCGGTGGCTGGAGATAGCCGCGTTTACCCCGCACCATATCCGTAAAGCGCCGCTGAATAGACGTGAATAAATAATCAGCTTCAGCATCGGTATCGGCTACAACCACATTCACACCAGCCATTGCGTAAGGTTTTGCCAATTGTTCAGATGGCCTAAATTGCGCCTTGTAGATCGCGAGCGCATGTTCAAGCGCATCCGGCGCAAAGTGTGAAGCAAAGGCGTATGGCAATCCAAAAGCGGCTGCCAATTGAGCGCCATAAAGGCTCGAACCCAAAATCCACAGCGGGACGTTCAAGCCGGCACCCGGAACCGCTTGAATGGTTTGATCGGGCTGAAGCGGCCCAAAATAGGATTGCAACTCTAAAACATCGTCCGGAAAATGATCCGACGCCATCATATCGCGTCGCATCGCCCGCAAGGTTACGCGATCAGTTCCAGGCGCACGGCCTAAGCCTAGATCAATCCGCCCAGGATAAAGCGATTCAAGAGTCCCAAATTGTTCGGCAATGACGAGCGGCGAATGGTTCGGCAACATAATGCCGCCAGCACCTACCCGTATCGTAGACGTATGGGCTGCGATAAATCCGATAACGACCGATGTCGCAGCACTCGCTATACCCACCATATTGTGATGTTCAGCAACCCAATAGCGCTGATATCCCCATCGCTCCGCATGCTGTGCTAAGTCCTTGGTGTTAGCAAAGGCATCCGCAGGTGTTTTTCCTTCAACAACAGGAACAAGATCGAGGATCGATAGCGCTACCATGGCTTTTACTCATCGACAGAAAGGGGGGCCAACGACCTGACAGTCGCATTGGCTTGGAAACCCACATTCATATCTCGAATATCAGGCGGTGGGTAGAATAATCCTAACTTTAAAAACGGAGCGAGTACCATTTCAGGGGGGATTTGCCGCTAGCCATAGTATGAGTCGGCTTATTAATGCCTACTTTGATGAGCCAGTCTTTAAAGGATACTGATGTAAACTCCGGCCCGTTATCAGAACGCAGATATTCCGGCTTCCCGCGCTTAAGAAGTAAGGGGTAAAGCGCTGCTAGAACTTCCGATGATCCTATCTTGTTGGCAACGGTAACGGCGAGCGCCTCGCGCGTGTATTCATCAAGCACCGTCAGCATCTTGTAGGGCCGGCCATTCCTGAGTTTGTCGTGGACAAAATCGATCGACCAGATATGGTTCGGGAAGTAAGGCCTTAGCCGGATGATTGAGGCTTTGTGGTGGTAGAGCAGTTTGCGGCGCTTATGGCGAGCAGGCAGCTATAATCCCTCTTCACGCCAGATTCACTCAACATTTTTACGATTGATAGATTGTCCCTCGACCTGAAAAAGCTCGCAGATCTTGCGATATCCGTATCGGCCATATTGCTTGGCGAGCCTAATCACCGCTGGTCGCATAGCGCAGGTAACTGCTTCCTGATCCTGCGCTATGGCAACAAGGTGATCTCCCCCACTCCAGACAAGGGCGCGATTGCCATGGGTGATAAGGCAAAGCTCCCTGAGATACTGGACGCTGTGATTACAGCGACACGGGCGGGCGAGCTGGATGCTGTAATGGCTGCCGCTAAAGCAGTTGATCCTGCTCGTGGTATCAAGCGCAAGGCCGCTTAAGAGACTAGCCTAAGACCTCTCCCCAAGAGGCCTGTAGCCCTGCTTGAAAGAGCAGGGCTATTCCTTTATACGACGCTCTGTCGATTTGAGGTGAGCCAAGCAACTTCTCCCTTGATATTCTCTAATCAAGTCGCCATTTAC
>Ga0209084_1001641_pt1 | contig 18445 bp, 14 predicted proteins | sample C_130820_MF_Meta_FD_187309 | JGI IMG/M metagenome (GOLD analysis project Ga0209084, IMG submission 187309) | Freshwater microbial communities from Lake Croche, Canada to study carbon cycling - C_130820_MF_MetaG (SPAdes) (version 2) | ecosystem: Environmental > Aquatic > Freshwater > Lake... | reverse complement strand
CACACTGAGACAGTAGGCACTGATGCCGACAAAGGGATGTCACTGCCAATGACGCCTCCGTTCTTGGCATCCTTCAGCGCTCCTTTAGAAGCCACCTTTACCCAATTCTGGAGGGTCTGTTTTATTGGACCTAATTCCCGGGCAACGCCGGCAACCGACTGCTCCGTTTTAAGCCTTTTAATAGCGAGCTGCTTGAACTCCAACGTGAACGTTTGCTTTGGGACTTTCATTCCTCTCCTCCATCTCGATAACGTCCATCTTTCGTCACCCTTGGTGGGAGAAAAATGAAGGGAACCTCAAAATGCATTATCCGAACGCACTCACCTACTCTCAAATGCACACGCTAAACCTAAGACAAATTTTTGGATTTCTTTTGCTCTTCACTTTTTCGGTTGAAGTTCATGCGTTAGTTCAGTGCCCGACCACCAGCAGTACAAATAATGGTTTCGCACTTTGTGCTACAGGGCAGTGCTGGACGCTTGATGGGGTCAGCTATTGCAAGTGTGACCTGATGCATGAAGAAAGCATTTCACTGTCCTTTAACTACACTGAAGGGGGGGTTATGAAGGACGTATGCGACCTGCTTGTTCACGGCGTCACCAACGGCTTCACTATGAGTACTTATGCCACGCCAGATCAGGTATTGAAAAGGTACGATCCAGCTACTGGGGGGCAGGGTCCTGCTCAAGCTCTATACACATGTAATGAACCGGGTTATTCCGTCAAGCCGGCCTACTCTGCACAGTGTGACGGCGGCGTTTGCTTTACGAGCTCGACAAATACTGAATTTCCCGGATTGGGGCACATTGGCGGTAGTGAAATAGTTTGCTCCTGCCCGCCTACCCCTAATAAAGGGCCGTTTCAGATTTCTGGGCCCTGGAGCTGTGCTCCGGGTGAAGCCAATGTAGGAAACAAGTGTTGCGACAGAGGGTTCTACAGGGAGTTTTGTGGTGTGCGCTCTATTAAGAAGACAGGGACTATTATCTCCGTGGGCTCCACTGCCGGTGTTCCTAAGATTCTTTCGACTCTGCTTGATGGTCACCCACCATTATTCAATAGTTGCAAGTTTTAATTGGCTGGCCGTTCACACAACATATCGGACACCCTCATATTATGGGAAAGGGTTTTCGGCCAATCATGACGTCAAAAGACTTGATGCTTTAGAGGGTTTATGTTTATGGTCTCTGAAGATATCAAGATTCATTTTTAACTGGAGAAAATATGATGACAATAGCTACATGTAGGGCCCTATTATTTGCGGTAATGGCTTTCTGTTCTTGGACTACACAAGTTGCCGCAGATCCCTCTACTAATTCGTCCCGAGTTAATTTAAAAATATGTCCGGGAGAGTTTGCGCTATGCGCCAGCTCCACGGGGGTTTTAACTGGAAAAACGATCACGATTCGTTCATTTGATGGTCAAATGCAGACGTTCCCTGAAACGTTAGTGACATGTCCCATTCTCAAAGGCCCCTCCATTGCGGGCCTCAATTCAAACACGATGGGAAACAGTTGCCGAGCGCCCAAAGGACAGGTCTTCAGCCTCTACGGGTTGAACAGTCCCTATCCTCAGGAAGCGCTGAATTGGCAAAGTGCTGCGCCCATAAGCCAGAAATGCGCCCCGCAACCTACTACGCTCAAGGCAGGCACCTTTAAAGGCCAATCGTCCCAAGCGATTAGCCAATGTTGGTCTATGGCCTGCACGAAGACTGGAAAGTTACAAAATGGGGTTCCTTTGGCTGCATGCTCATGTGCTTTTGGCGAGAGCCCCGTTGGTGGCACAATAACGCCTACAGATAGTTCGGTCACCGACGCTGGATATGGTAATCCCGGCGCATGTACCCAAAACCCTGTGGCTGGCGCACTTCCGGTGGGTTAATGGAGTAGGTAATACCTTCGGGTGTTCGCTCTCATTACGCGATGACCCAGCCTCAATCCCAACGCTTTCCGAATGGGCGCTGTTGATGCTGGCTTGATGGTCATATCCCTGTTGCTGTGGCATTTTAAAAAGCAGCCGATGTGATTTCTTGCTGAGTTCTGACTGCACGATGAACGGGCGCTACGGCGCCTGTTTTCTTCTACAGCGGTAGCTGTTACGATCTTTTGCATGCCGTTATGCACGCTTTTTTTTAACTATTTAGACTCGCATATGGCGGGTCGTGATTTGTCTATGGCAACGGCCAGTGATCAGTGTCGTCTTCTGGGTGCCTTTGGGATATCAAATTTTAGGCGGGGATCGCCTTGATCCTCATGGGGCTATACGCACAACAACTTGCCCTGGCGATGCTGGGCGTGATCCCTCTCTTTTATCTGCTGGGATATTTCACCATTAAAGAGCAACCGCGGGCTGCGAACCTTCGAATGCACCTTGGAGCGGTGTCATGCCCTTGATGGTGTATATGGGCATTAGCGGCATCACTTTGCTGCTCGGCATGAGGTCGCTAATAAAGATCAGGTGTTCTCCTCCTTAAGCCTCTTAAAGTTAAACCCCAGGCCCTCATCTAAACGTTCAGGGGAGTTTGTGAGGCCGGCGGGTGACCGAGATCGAACACTAAAGCGACGGTCCCTCGTTAACCCTAACCGAACCCGCAGAGGCCGGCCTTCAATGGTGCCTTTGGCTTTTGATTGAGCCGTTCAAGGGACAACATGACTTAACAGGAAACGGATTCAAGGCTCTCTGGATCTGACGTGTGGCAAGGTCTGAGGCGTGGGGTCCACAATTTTAACGATGCACTCTGCTTACGGCATCCATCTGTTGATCGGGAATAGGTATGAATGCCAAAAAGCCGAACCGCTTGCCTGCCGGGATCTGGATGCTCGGGTTCGTCAGCCTTCTGATGGATATCTCCTCAGAGATGATCCATAGCCTATTACCTCTCTTTATGGTCGGCACCTTGGGATCGAGTGCCTTGATGGTCGGGATCGTAGAAGGTCTTGCGGAATCTACTGCATTGATCGTCAAGATCTTCTCGGGGGCGTTGAGTGATTACCTTGGAAAACGCAAAGGGCTGGCTGTAATAGGTTATGCCATGGGCGCGCTGGCAAAGCCCCTCTTCGCACTGGCGCCCAGCATGGGGATCGTACTCACCGCGCGTCTCATTGATCGAATCGGCAAAGGCATCAGGGGGGCGCCGCGAGATGCCCTGGTTGCAGATATCGCACCGCCCTCGCTGCGGGGCGCTGCCTTTGGGCTCCGGCAATCCCTCGACACGGTGGGAGCGTTCCTCGGGCCACTGATCGCCATCGGCCTCATGCTGGCTTGGAATAACGATTTTCGGGCCATCTTTTGGGTTGCTGTTATTCCGGGAGTCATGGCTGTCGGACTATTGGTGTTTGGCGTTAAGGAGCCAAAGCAGCATCGAGGCGAAAAACGTTCTAATCCAATCCGTCGGGAGAACCTTAAACGCTTGGAGCCAGAGTATTGGTGGGTGGTCATCATTGGGGCCGCGTTGACCTTGGCTCGATTTAGTGAATCTTTCCTGGTTCTTAGAGCCGAACAGGGGGGCATTCCTCTCGCTTTGGTTCCCTTGGTTATGGTCGCTATGAATCTGGTTTACGCAGCGACGGCTTACCCCTTCGGGAAACTTTCAGACCGTGTCAGCCATAGAGCGCTATTGGCGTGGGGTATCTTGGTCTTGGTTGCTGCCGATCTAGTGCTCGCATCAAGCACGCACTGGGCCGTCCTTTTGACTGGAGTCACCCTTTGGGGGATTCATATGGGTATGACGCAGGGCCTCCTTGCGGCTATGGTCGTAGATCAGGCCCCTGAAGACTTTCGCGGGACGGCGTTTGGACTTTTTAATTTGGTCACAGGCCTTTCGATGCTGGTCGCTAGCGCGATAGCTGGCCTTTTATGGGACCAATTAGGCGCGTCCGCGACCTTTTACGCCGGAGCTCTCTTTTCAGTCCTCGCGCTGATGGGGCTTGAGGTCTTTTCGAGACCGGTTTCAGGATAGTCGGGTGATAGTGGTCTTGGTAATCCCCCCTGATGGTGGCGATCAAAAGTAGAATCTCTCACTTAAAGGAGGTTCTCCATGAAGCGTTCCCGATTCACAGACCGACAGATGATGGATGCCTTAAAACGGGTTGAAGCTGGCTTGGCGGTTTTGCCGAGAGCTCGGCATCAGCAGATGCCTGCGTTCCACAAGTGGCGATCGAAGGAGTGTGGCATGGATAAGGCCATGAACTCCTGGCTGAAGGAACTTGAAGCCGAGAACACCCTATTGAAAACCATGGTCGCCTGAGGTAAGGCTTAAGGCAGAGATTCTTCAGGAGGCCATCATAAAAAAATGGTAAGGCCATCTCGCCGACGCGAGATGGCCAGAAAAGCCGTTTCTGAGAAGGGAAACTATCTAACCTCCTGATGAATCCCTTTCTGAATCAGACTCCGGTCCGTCATATGTTGCATCCAATTCGGAAAAGAGCCGGGATGGCACGTCACCACGTGTTGAACTTAGTGCTTGAAATGGCATCCTAGTAAGTTATATTGAAACCAAGGTACTTCAATGAACGATATTAACCGAAAGAAAAATCTTCTCTATCGAATCATGGGATTCATGATGTCAGTTTCGAGCGGGGTGGGTGCTGAGCCAGTGGATATGTCGATGGTAGTCATCGATCATCCTGGCAACGTAGCTGATCCTTTAACACGGCTCGGTGATGTGGGTTATGCCTTCAAGATGGGGAAGTTTGACGTCACTGATGAACAGTATGCGGCTTTCCTCAATGCGGTGGCGCAGTCGGATCCTCATGGCTTATTTAACCCGAAGATGGCAACCGATCCGATCGTTTCAGGGATAGCGCGGTCTGGAAAGTCAGGTCATTACAGGTACAGTGTGACGCCACCGGCTGGACCGATCCAAATTGCAGCGGCGACGACAGGGAAGCGTCCAGTTAGCTACGTCAGCTGGTTCGATGGTGCCCGATTCGCCAATTGGATGGCCAATGGTCAGCCCATAGGGCGTCAGAGTGTAAGAACCACAGAGAATGGTGCATACAACCTCAAAGATCCAAGGACCAGACGCGGTTTTGCAGTCCCGAAGAACGCCATAAACCCCAATACCGGTGCGCCTCCCATTTTTTCTTTACCCACCGAAAGTGAGTTTTATAAATCGGCTTACTACAATCCAACATTGAATAATGGTACGGGAGGCTACACGCTCTACGCCACCAATAGCAATACTTCACCTCTAAACACTCCGGGCGCTGGTCCGAACCTTGCCAATGTTTACGCGCAGGGTTTCTTTGCCGTGACCAAACAAAGCGGGCTTAATCCGCAGGCAAACTATTTGACAAACGTAGGAAGCTACACCAGATCTCAAGGGCCCTACGGCACTTTTGATATGAACGGGAGTGTCTGGGAGTTTATCGCTCCGGCAACAGGCGGTAGTCCATTAGTGACCTTGCGTGGCGGTGGGTGGACCTCGTACTTTACCTATCTTCAGTCTGATTTTAGCCTTATCGGCAGTGCTTCAGGATCAGCCTTTAATGGGGGCTTCCGCTTAGCGAGTGGGGCAAACTCGTTATCAGGGTTGAATTATGAGTTAGTTAAGATTGGCCATCCTGGAAATAAGAAAGATAAAACAGGATATGGGGCTGTCAATAAGGTTTTCTGGATGGGAAAATATGAGGTAACGATTGCCCAATACTGTTCCTTCTTGAACGCGATAGCCAAGACAGACACCTATGGGGTTTATGATCCAGCGATGACGAGTGTGTTGAATAGCGCTGGCGTCCAGCGAAGTGGGTCCTCCGGGAGCTATACTTATTCTCCCTTAAACAACGCCGGGGATAGCGCCCAAAGGCCCATCACGTTCGTTAATTGGTTTGATATTGCTCGTTTCGCCAACTGGATGTCGAACGGGGAGCCTGAGGGCCTCCAGAACGCCAGCACCACAGAGGATGGCGCCTACCCTCTCAAAGGAGCCACCCAGGGGTACACCACGGTTCGTCATGCATTGAATCCAAATACGGGCGCAGAGCCGATCTTCTTCATCCCTACGGAAGACGAATGGTACAAACCGGCCTATTATGACCCATCGCTTCATATGGGTGCGGGAGGATATTATCTTTATGCCACGAGAAGCAACCATGCCCCCGGCAATCAAATTGGCGATAAGCCTAATATGGTCAATTTTATTGATGACTACTCTGGAACCTACTTCTACTCATTGACCCACACTCCCCGCATTGAGCCGAATCAGAACTACCTGACGGATGTGGGCACTTATTCAGGAAGCCCCAGCTATTTTGGCACCTTTGACCAAACGGGCATGCTTTACCAATGGAATGACTTGGACGGCACCGCCAGTCCAACCCGAAGTTTACGGGGGGGGTTCTATTTTGCAGGGGGTGGAGCCGCGCAGAGTGTCACCTCAAATCTGGCGTCACCCAAGCGAGAGGCGAATGACACCACATTCAGATTATCGGGGCCTCACTGATCCTGAAGCCCTGCTGCATCAGGGCGGGTGACCATCTGGTGCAGTCGTCGACGTTATTGATTCTTGGTTACCGCATAGAAAACGGGCTAATATTTTAGTTTATGCGGTTATCTGAAGACAGCCAACAATGATGATGGCCTAACCCCGGAGAAAATGACCATCTCCATAGCATGACGAATGCTGGGTCGATCCGCGCTCTATCACCCAGAAAGCCGCGCGGTGGACTGGTTAGTTGGATAGATGTCCAGCAAGTAGGGTCACTAAGGTGCCGGAGATGAAAAATATCCCCAACATGTGAGCGCTCTTAAAAATCGCATTTTCTGTGCGTAACATGGGGTCAGTCACTAGCCAGAATGGTACAAAAAGGAGCAAGGTCGTTACAACATGAAGCGTTATCATCGTTTATCCCTCTCAAAATGCCTGAATGTCCTGTCCTTCTTGACAGGCACATTGAAGTAAAAGCAATTAACGGGCCACTAAATGCTCTAGGGCTTCTGGTGAGGGGGCTGGTTTGAGGGTTCACGGTTCCAGGGAGTCAGCTGGTTGCACTCAGCATGAGAGATTCTGCCTTTGTGAAGAGTCTCGACCTGATAAAGAATCGGAGTCCTTCAGGCCCCTCGAGTGAGAACATTCCCCCCCTTCCTTTGATGACATCCAAGGTGATCTGGGTGTGCTGCCAATACTCGAATTGACTCCTTGACATATAAAAAGGGCAATCGCCGACGTCGCCTATCAAGACGTCGGACTCACCGATGATCAAGTCCCCTTCTGGGTAACACATGGGGGAGCTGCCATCACAGCAGCCACCCGACTGATGAAAGATCAGTGCCCCGTATTTCTCGCGAAGCCTTTCAATCAGCGTGATCGCCGATTCGGTAGCGATCACTCTGTTCGGCGTGGGCTTCTCGTTCAGAAGAACCCCAGCGCTTTGGGGCTGTAGCTGACCAGAAGGTTTTTAGTCTGCTGATAATGGCCCAGCATCATTTTGTGATTTTCACGGCCAATGCCTGATTGTTTGTAGCCTCCGAAAGCGGCATGTGCGGGGTAATGATGGTAGCAGTTGGTCCAAACCCTGCCCGCCTGAATGCCTCGGCCGACCCGATAGGCTCTGCTGCCATCACGGGTCCAGATACCCGCACCCAGTCCATAGAGGGTGTCGTTAGCGAGACTGAGTGCTTCCTCCTCATCCTTGAATGTGGTGACAGAAACGACGGGACCAAAGATTTCTTCTTGGAAGACCCGCATCCGGTTATGACCTTCAATGACGGTGGGTTTGACGTAATAGCCGCCTTGGAGCTCCCCTGCGAGAACGTTTCGTTCACCGCCAATGAGGCAGCGAGCACCTTCCTGCCGACCGATATCGAGGTAGGACAGAATCTTTTCGACCTGCTCTTCTGATGTTTGAGCGCCGACCATGGTTGCAGGGTCTAGAGGGTTCCCCTGCTTCATGGCGGCGATGCGTTCAAGGGCCTTGGGCATGAATCGATCATAGATCGACTCCTGGATCAGGGCTCTTGAGGGGCAGGTGCAGACCTCGCCCTGGTTGAGGGCGAACATCACAAAGCCTTCGACCGCCTTGTCGAGAAAGTCATCGTCCGCTTGAAAAATATCCTCAAAAAAGAGGTTAGGAGACTTGCCGCCCAATTCCAGGGTGACCGGAATGATGTTTTGAGAGGCATACTGCATGATCAACCGTCCCGTTGTCGTTTCTCCAGTGAAGGCGATTTTGGCAATTCGGCGGGATGAAGCGAGGGGTTTTCCGGCTTCAAGGCCAAAGCCATTTACAATATTCAAGACCCCCGGTGGTAAAAGATCACCGATGATCTCCATCAGCACCATGATGCTCATCGGGGTCTGCTCGGCGGGTTTGAGGACGATGGTATTGCCTGCCGCAAGGGCCGGTGCGATCTTCCAAACGGCCATCAAAATAGGGAAGTTCCAGGGAATGATTTGCCCCACAACACCCAGGGGTTCATGAAAGTGGTAGGCGACGGTATCTTCATCAATTTCAGCGATCGACCCCTCTTGAGCGCGGATGCAACCCGCAAAATAACGAAAATGATCGATGGCGAGCGGGATATCCGCCGCCATGGTTTCCCGGATCGGTTTGCCGTTATCCCAGGTTTCAACGGTTGCCAACCTTTCAAGGTTGGCCTCCATGCGGTCAGCGATTCGGATTAAGAGATTGGCGCGTTCAGTGACCGATGTTTTGCCCCATCGAGGGGCTGCAGCATGCGCTGCATCAAGCGCCAACTCGATATCTTCGGCGGTTCCGCGGGCAATCTGTCCGATGGGTTTTCCGGTAATGGGCGTGACGTTCTCAAAATACTGTCCGAGGACAGGGGGCTGCCATTGACCCCCGATGAAGTTGTCGTATCGCCCTTTAAAAGGGAGTGTATTCGTCATGGGATTCTCCTTGGGACAGTGAAACGCCGAGGTTGGCCATAAGCCTTAGGAACCCAAGAACGAATTCCTAAATGAAGGATGAGCCACTGATTTTTATGACGACCTCAGATTCGAATTCAGATTCTAGACTTTTTTTATGGTTTTACCTCGAACGATAACCTTCCAGTCAGCAAAGCATCACAGAAACCGTTTAACCTCATTTCTAGAGAGCGCCTTTTGAAGAGGGGCTCAAGGTTCCATCGATCCTTTAGTGAGGCCAAGACCGTGATTGACAGACTCAAGGAGAATCATATGGAAGAGGTCATTTGGGGGATCATGAAGAAGCATGAAGAGTGCGAGTGGCTTGAATTGAGTCGCGCCGCGTTCCCTGGGATCTCCGATGGTGAAATTCTGGATGTGATCCAGCTTTATTTCTGTGAAGATATTGAAGAACTTCTTGAGGATTGAAACGCCTCCAGAGGCTACTGGAACGTGGCGCTGACCTTGGTGAGGTTCACCACTTTGATTTGGCAGGTGTTGACAGCCCCGGTGCAATCACCACCCCAGCCTAAAAACGTCCGACCCTCCTGGGGCGTCGCGGTCAAGGTGACCTCTGTGCCTGTCACGAAAGCATGACTACAGGCCCTCATATTATTCCCGCATTGAAGTCCATTGGGTGCACTTGAAATCGACCCGTAGCGGCTTTTAGTGACCTTCAATAGATATTTTGGTTTCACTCGAAAGAATGCATTGATCGTGATCGTGGGTTGATTCAGGACCAATTGGCAGGACGTGCCTATAGGATTTTGGCAGCCGGTCCAGCGAGCGAAATCATAACCATCCTGAGGGGCGGCGGTCAGTACAACCGCTGCATCCTTGCCAAACTTCTTAAGGCAGTCGAATGTCCCAAGGCCGCAGGTGATCCCCTCGGGAGCACTTGTGATTTGGCCGTGGGCTGGCCGAATAGTCTTGATCTGGTACTCGCTCGATGAAACAAATCGGGCATTGACTGAGAGATTGCTATTCATAGTCACCGAACAAGTTCCAGCACCTTGGCAGGCCCCAGACCAACCAATAAAGTTTTGTCCTGCCTCGACTGAGGCACTTAAGCTGACGGGGGTGCCTTGGGTAAAGCTGAATGTACAGACTGAACCGCAACTGATCCCTGAGGGATTACTGGTCACCAGACCGCTACCTGAGCGGCTCACGGTAAGGGTGTATTGATTAGGCGCATCATCTCCCTCAATGGCGGTCACGATCTGATTGCTGCCGTTACTTTGAAGCCAGACGGCTTGGGCCTTTGTGGCTGAGGACATCGCGATATCTGGAATCGAGGCATTCTGACTCCTGTTGCTCAAGGTCTGAGGGGTCGTCCAGGAGCCCCCTAGGTAATAGCTACCCTGAATGGTGGTCGTCGTCGAGGTCTGGAGATACCACACCGCTGTTGCTGCTCCATTTGGATTCGTGGCAATTTTGGGAAAGTAAGCATTTTGAGTGGCGGTGAGGTCGGTCCAGTTTCCCCAACCCGCCGAGGTCAAAGGACGGGTTCGGATCCCCCAAATGCCATCCGTTTTTTGTTGCATCCAGGTGGCCATGGCGCTGCTGGCGCCATTGGAGGCGATCTGTGGCGCGTTGGCATCGAGGGTGCTTGGACTCACATAATTGATGTCGCTCCACGTGCTATTGGTCAGTTGGCGGGAGGCAATTTGGAAGATTTGGCCGCTGGCCTCCATCCAGATCGCGGTGGTCTGGGGAACGTCATCGATGATGATTTTAGGGAGCTTGGCGTTGGCTGAGGGGGTACTCAGCTGAGTGATGTTTCCAAAAAGGCTATTGCGAAACTGAACGGCCTGAATGGTGTTCGTCAGTCCGCCATCATTGCTCATCCAGACCACGGAGTAGGTGCCATTCGCGGCCATAGCGACCTGCGGGTCATAGGCATTCAGGGACGTTGAGCTGATGGTTTTGGGGGGGAGCCATACGCCGCTCTTGAAGGCGCGGCTTTGGACGACCCACGCGGTCCCGTTATATTGGGTAAAGACTGCGAGCGCATTGCCCGCCTGATCAAAAGCCACTTGGGGGTAATTGGCGCTTTGTGAAGAGTCACTGATCGTTAGGGGTGTTTTCCAGAGCCCCGTCGCTTGATTGAAGTCAGCGCTCTTAATGACATTCGTTGTCCCCGCCTCAAGCCAGACGGCTTTTGCATTCCCATTGCTGTCGATGGCTATTTGTGGGAGCGATCCATCCTTCCCCGTCTGGCTGATATCCGACGATGTCAGCTGCCACGCGTTGTTATTGAAAAAGCGAGTCTGAACGATCCAGTTGGTGCCATTGGATCGAGACCAGATGGCCGCGGCAACGCCCGAACCATTGCCTGATATCCTTGGAATTCTGGCATCGTAGCCGGAGAGGCTCAGATTTGAAGAGGTGATTGCCCAAGACCAACTGGCTATACAGGTGGCAGGCCCCAGGGCCAAGGCGAGGAGAGTTAAAGAAAAGAACCGACCTATCAAAGGCAGAACGGGCTGAATCAAACGATGCATCTAAGGCTCCCTGAACGATAGCCTTAAGGGGCTATTCACGTGCCCCATCGTACCCCTTTAATGTGCGTTTTCGCCAGTCTGTCTTAAAGTCTTAAGCCGTCTAGAGCCCCCTTGCGGTTTCGCTTGCGATGGACTGGCGCGGCATTCGGTGCATCGCCAATCACTGCCGGTTCGCTTCTCTGAGGGAGAGCAGTCCTTGTTTTGCTGGCAGCCAAGACAAAACTTGACCCGACGGTTCCGAACACTTTCCCAGGTCCAACCTTTCTTGCTCACCGTTCGGGGTCTCACTTTTTTGTCTAGTTGACACCAGAAAGCAGCGCGGCGTTCTCTCGTTTCTCGAGCCCTTCGATGATGAGATCCACCATGCGCTCGGCATACTGCTTTTCTTCTTGAGTCAATGCCTTATAAAGGCTCCGATAAAGTTTGCTGAAAGAGCGCACATCATCTTCCTTGTAAGGGGGATCGATTTGGGTGAACACACTGGCGAGTTTGTCAAAATCCTGCGTGTAAAGGTACTTGACCGGACGAATAGTGCTCATTAACAGCCCTGTTAATTATGAAGTCGACGAATGGACTTGAGGGGTCTTTCAGTGCCTTGAACCCCACTCAAGGCGGGCCATTAAGCCGGATAAATGTTACGGCTATGCGGGGGGAGTCGTGTCAGGAAAATGTCAACGCCAGGGGGCGCCAAGAGTGACCCGATAGAAGGCCTATTGATGTTGGCTTTTGGAGGCTAAAGGCCATAATGCTAGCCCCGTGAAGACGATAAAAACGCACCTCCCTCAAAGGGAGGCTTATGTTTAAGTTTCTTGGCTTTTAGTGCCCTGACAGACGCTTTAAGGGGTCTTCGGGTTCTGCAATTCTTCCTGGCCTTGCACGTCGTGTGGCCTTTAAGCGCCTTTCAAGTTCGATGATGCCGTTTTCAAGGGAGGCATCCATGACGACGATATTGCCCATGGACAGAATGATGCGCTGCAGTTCAGGGATTCTGGTACCCCCTGTGGAGACGATGTAGACCGGCTGGACGTAGAGGACCGACCGGCCGACCGGGAGGACGATGATTCGTCCACGAAGCACTCTGGACCCCCGTTGATCCCAAAGCGTTAACTGACGCGCAATCTCTGGATCCTGGTCGATAAGCGCGCTGACCTGTCCTGGGCCCTCGACCTGAGATTCCCGACTGAAGCGATAGACAATGATTTTCTTCTCTTCAGGACGGGCGCCTGGGATCGGTTTGTCGCCGCCATCAAACGTTCCTGCAACGGCTAAGGCACTGAGGTTGCTGCGACCTACGGGGGTCATCGGCTCAATCATCACGAAGTTGTGGCGATCGCTCTGATAGCCCTCAAGCGCCGTTGTTAGGTAGAAGGGTTTGACCATCGCATCATTGACTTTGGCAATATCCCAGGTCTCTGCTTGTTCATAAAAAAGGCCAGGGTCTGTCTGATGGTATCGAGCATAGATTCTCATCTGATTCCCAAAGAGGTCTTTGGGATACCGGAGATGACTCGAAAGGGCAGGAGGCATGGTGCCGATGTCCTTGAAAAGGCCAGGATAGGCATTGCGGTATCCCTGGATAATGGGGTCGCGGGTGTCGCTGATGTAATAGTCGACGCTCCCATCAAAGGCATCCACGACGATCTTCACCGAGTTTCGGATGTAATTGAAGGGCTGCTCCTCTCGGTCCCGATTGAATCGGGTCGCTGAGCGCTTTGATCCTGGATACCAATTGGACGTGGTGTAGGCGTCGATGACCCAGAATATCCGTTTGGGAGTGATCACAATGTAGGGATCATGATCGAGATTCAGGAAGGGTGTGAGCTCTTTGACTCTCTCAACGATATTGCGGTGAAAGAGAGCTCTGCTGTTGCCGGTGATGTTGACCGAGAAAAAGAGCTGCTCATCGCGGAAATAGAGGGAAAATAATAGCTTTCTGAAAAGAGAGCTAATAGGGACACCGCCACGGCCTGTGTAGTTGAAGCTCGATTGTTCATCCGCGCTCGGAATACCGACAAGATCCAGATTGTTCGGAACAATCGCATAGGTCAGATTCTCTTCGCCGTAATAGATATCCGGGCGTTCAATAGCATCGAACGTGACGTTCGAGGGGATGCTCAAGTCTTTAAGATACCAGTGCATGGGGGTCTGGCCATCCTGTGCGGCCGGCGTTGCAACCGCTCCGTAGCCGTGGGTATAGCGAAGATGCATGTTCTCCCAGTTCTGAGCGGGTTCCGGCAAGAGGCGAAGATTAGTTTCACGCGCTGCAAGGTTCACTTGCTCGAGACGGCCGTTAATCATATAGCGATCAACGTCGACGTCGGTGAAGTGGTAATAGGGCCTGATGCCTTGCAGTTGCTGGTAGACATCATCCAGAAACTCCGGATCCCAAACCGGGATATTGTAGAGATGAGACCTTAGTTCTGGGTCGAGGACATCCTCATCAGGAAGTCCTGGGGTGATATCAATGTTGATAATGTTAGTGAGGTCATAGGCCTTGAGGGTCGCATCGATATTACCCTCCATGTGAGCACGTTCTGATTTGACCGGATTAGGTTGAACGATAAATCGATCGAGCCAGTGAGGAATGGCCTCGATGTGACGCAGCCCGATCGAGCTTAGAAACAGCAAAGACAAAATAAACAGAGGAGTCCGCCCCTTCCTCTGGTGGACAAACCAGAGACCCACCAGAGTGGTGCCGATGAGGCTGATAATGGAAAGCCAAATCAGGGGCAGGAAATAGTCCGTTTCGAGGAAGCCTGGACCAAAGAATTGTGGTTCATGGTCTTCGGTATAGAGAAGATCATAGCGCTCCAGAAGAAATCCCCAGGCAATAATCAGGGTGTTGACGAGGACAAGACCGCTCAAATGAATCTTGGGACCCGACGCCCATTCTTTTTTCTGGCCGGCCAGTAATCGATGCTCGAAGAAATAGAGGGTGGCCATTGCGCCTGAGAGAATCAAGGAGGCAATGAGCATTTCTTTTTGAATCAACTGAAAGACCGGGAACGAGAACAGGTAAAAGCTGATATCCCGATAATAGAAATAATCCTTAAGTCCTGCTGAGGGCCCAAAAATAAACAGAAGAGCACTGTGCCAGTCGTTATAAAACGGCATCGCGATGCCAATGGCGAGGAGGAGGGCCAATGGCGCATAGACCTTCATCGAGCCGGTTTGAAACAGGTGAAGGATTTTCTGTCGCCGATTGAATTCCCGCTGGCTCATCGCCGCGAGCCAAGCATGGTCGACTCCAAGATAGCTCGATGCCGCGAGGAAGTTCAAAAAGAACAGCAAGAAAAAGAACAGGGTGATCGAGCCTGCGATAATGTAGCGATAGAGGAGCTTCAGCCAGAAAAACTGGGTATAGCCCAATTCGCTATGCCACCAGAAACTGGTAATCAGATCGGTAAAGACGACGCCCGCCAAAAGACCCAGGGCGCCAAGGCCAATCAGGGCCAGTCCTAGGAGAGTGATTAATCGTTGCCAGCTTTTCATGCGTGCCTCGGGAGCTTGTCGCTGTTGCGGGATACCGTCTTGGATGCCTGGCCATCGCGAGGCATCAATGCCAATTGTAATGGAACTCAAGCATCGCGTTGAGGCTCCTTCATGAGGATCAGGGAAGAGCTTGATATCCATCATCGCATTCCCCTCTCTAAGACGTGTCTTTTTAACCCGCTCTCGATATAGTGTGGCTCTATAAGGCTTACGAGGGATGGATTTTGGCTGGAAGTCCAACGCGATGAACTCAAAATCAGATGGTCTATCAACGCTCTCTCCAAGTGAGGTAGAGATGCTGTGTGAGATCGTCGATCATCATGGCGGTGAGGCGACCTCGCTCCTTCAAGTCCTGATTGACGTTCAAATGCGCTTCCGCTGTGTGCCCGCTGGGGTGATGACCTTCCTCGCTGAGATTCTCCATCTTCCAAGAACGCAGATTCAGGCCGTCGTTGAGTTCTATAGTTTTCTGAGTGTCACCTCGACAGGCCGCTTTGATGTCCGGTTCAGCGATTCGGTGACCGATCAGCTTCTAGGGAGCCGTGATCTTGCGACTCGGCTTTGTCAGCGTCTTGGAGTCAAGCTTGGGGAGACTCGCGCTGATGACGCGGTGAGTGTTCATTTGACCTCATGTACCGGCCTTTCAGACCAAGGCCCTGCGGCTTTGGTGAATGGTCAAGTTTTGACCCGGCTTGATGGCGATCGCATCGTGCAGATGGCGGATTTTATTGATCAAGAGATCGATCTTGATGCTTGGCCGAAAGCCTGGTTTAGGGTTGAGGATCAGGTTCAACTCGAGGGTTTACTCCTCGCCGAGGAGTTGCCTTTGGGGGCTTGCCTTGAGAGAGCTGGGACCCTTGATGCTGTGGGCATTATTTCTGAGATCGATCGTTCCGGGCTTCGGGGGCGGGGTGGGGCTGGATTCAAAACCGCGGTTAAATGGCGCTTCTGTTATGAAGGTGCCGAAGGCACTCTCCCCGGTGACCCCTCGATCACTCGGTATGTGGTGTGTAATGCCGATGAGGGGGAGCCTGGAACCTTCAAGGACCGGGTCCTTCTGAGCCGCAACGCTCATGATGTCTTTGAAGGGATGACCGTCTGTGCGCGAGCCATTGGGGCTCTCAGGGGTTTTCTTTATCTTCGAGGCGAATACCGCTATCTCCTCGATACGCTGCTGAAGGTCCTCGAAGCTCGCCGTTCAAGAGGGCTTCTTGGAAGGAATATCCTCGGCGTTGAAGGTTTCGATTTCAATATAGAGATTCATCTTGGCGCAGGGGCTTATATCTGCGGTGAAGAGTCGGCGCTGATTGAATCGCTTGAGGGGAAGCCTGGACATCCTAGAAATCGTCCGCCTTACCCGGTCACTTGTGGCTACCTTGGACAGCCGACGGTCGTTAATAACGTCGAAACGTTTGTGGCGGCCGCAAGAATTATGGCCTTCGGGGCGGATTGGTTTTTAAGTGAAGGGACCGCCCAATCAACCGGGACCAAAATGCTCAGTGTGTCGGGTGATTGTGAACGGCCCGGCATTTACGAGGTCCCTTTTGGAACACCGGTGAGCGTGGTGATGCATCGTTGTGGGGCCGATGACCCGATGGGTGTTCAGGTGGGTGGACCATCAGGAACCTTTATTGGTAAGGCTGAATTTGAGCGGATTCTGGGGTTTGAAGATCTTTCGACGGGTGGTTCGATGATGGTTTTCAGTCAGGCGCGGGATGTGGTCGCGATCGCTCGCGGTTTCACCCATTTTTTTGCTCACGAAAGCTGTGGGTTTTGTACCCCTTGTCGGGTCGGAACCTCCCTGCTTAGGCAATTGATTGACAAGATTGCTGAAGGCCATGGAACCCCTCATGATCTGGTCGAGATGACTCAGTTGGCGGCCATCGTCAAAAACGCAAGCCACTGTGGCCTCGGGCAGACGGCCGCTAATCCCCTGATGCAAACCCTCGAGCGATTTCCTGAGCGATATCAGGAACGATTGAAGACCACTCTTTTTGAGCCAGGGTTTGATCTTGATGGGGCTCTTGAGGTGTCCCGTCAGATGACAGGAAGAGCGGATGCCAACGCGCATCTCACGCAAGTGGGCTGAGACATGATGGGCTATTCAGACAGCGTCACGGGATGGGTCAGAAGATGCTGACCATCGATGGGGTCGCGCTGTCCTTTGAGGCGGGGCAGACCATCATGGAGGCCGCAACGGCAGCGGGCGTCTATCTTCCTCACCTCTGCCATCATCCAGAATTCAAGCCTCATGGAAGCTGCAAGCTCTGCACGGTAAAAGTCAATGGGCGTTTTGCTTCAGCGTGCACCCTGCCAGCGGCCGAAGGCCAAGAGGTCCTGAGTGAAACCCTGGAGTTGAGACAGCTTCGCGTACGCATCACCCAGATGCTATTTGTCGAGGGGAATCATTTTTGCCCTGGCTGTGAACAATCGGGTGACTGTAAGCTCCAGGCAACGGCCTATGCCCTGGGTATGCTCGACTCCCACTTCCCTCATTTCTTTCCAGCGCGGCGGGTCGATGCCTCTCATCCCGACATTCTGCTGGATCTTGACCGTTGCATTTTGTGTGAACTCTGTGTCAGGGCGAGTAGGGATATGGATGGAAAGTCGGTGTTTGGAATCGCTGGGCGAGGGATGGAGAGCCATCTGGTGGTCGATGCTGAAAGTGGTGCCTTAGTGGATACGGTGATCGAGGTGTCGGATCGGGCGGTGAAGATCTGCCCGGTTGGGGCGATCCTGATCAAACGCACCGCCTATGAAAAGCCCATCGGGCAAAGGCTTTATGATCACCATCCGATTCAGGCGGTCCTTCTTCAGGCGGATCAGGGGGGCGGATCTTGTGACCAATAAGATCCTTATTGCTACGACCTCGCTAGCCGGTTGTTTTGGCTGTCATATGTCATTTCTCGATATCGATGAGCGGTTTTTTACGCTGTGTGAGCACGTGGTGTTCGACCGTAGCCCGTTCACCGATATCAAACACTGCGGTGAGCATGTCGACGTCGGTTTGATCGAGGGGGGACTTTGTAACGCTGAAAATGTCGCAACTCTTCGGGAATTTAGACGCCACGTCAAGATTCTGGTAGCGGTCGGAGCCTGTGCCATCAATGGGGGGATTCCCGCCATGAGGAATCATATCCCTTTAAAAGAATGTCTTGAAGAGTCTTATCTTCAGGCTATCGGCATTGATTCACCCCAAATCCCTAATGATCCCGAACTGCCTTTATTGCTGGATCGCGTCCGACCCATCCATGAAGTGGTGAAGGTGGATTATTTTCTTCCGGGATGTCCTCCTTCAGCGGAGGTCTTTTGGACCTTTCTGATGGATCTTTTGGCGGCACGACAGCCACAGCTTCCTGAGGCACAGATTCATTATGATTGATCGGTGGGTGGGGAGGCTCTGGTATGCGTTTTGGAATTGATCTTGGCGGGACCAAGATAGAGTTGATCGCCCTTGATGGCTCAGGCCTTGAGGTCTTTAGGGAGCGGATGGCAACGCCTCAAGGCGATTATGCGGCGACGCTCGATGTGATGGTCCAGTTGGTCCAGCGGGCGGAAGCGACCCTTGGGACGTGTGGAACCCTCG
>Ga0209084_1001637_pt1 | contig 18449 bp, 18 predicted proteins | sample C_130820_MF_Meta_FD_187309 | JGI IMG/M metagenome (GOLD analysis project Ga0209084, IMG submission 187309) | Freshwater microbial communities from Lake Croche, Canada to study carbon cycling - C_130820_MF_MetaG (SPAdes) (version 2) | ecosystem: Environmental > Aquatic > Freshwater > Lake... | reverse complement strand
CAATTAATGCAGCCATGACTGCTGATTGCTTTTGCTCGGGCGGATACTTCGCAATATTGCGATTAATTTCAGCATGGCAGGCGGCAGAAAATAAAGATGTCATTAGCGGTCGATCTCACCAAAAACAATATCTTGGGTGCCAATAATGGTCACAGCATCAGCGATCATATGACCCCGCGCCATTTCATCGAGTGCAGCTAAATGGACGAAGCCCGGCGCACGAATTTTCATCCGATAGGGTTTATTAGCGCCATCAGATATTAAATAAACGCCAAACTCCCCTTTCGGATGTTCGACTGCTGCATATGCTTCACCTTGCGGTACATGAATACCTTCAGTAAATAATTTGAAATGGTGAATCAACTCTTCCATATTCGTTTTCATATCTACACGCGATGGGGGAGCAACTTTATGGTTATCACTCATCACAGAACCCGGATTCGCTTTTAACCAGGCAACACACTGAGTAATAATGCGGTTCGATTGCCGCATCTCTTCCATGCGTACTAAATACCGATCATAAGAGTCGCCATTGACGCCTACAGGAATATCAAAATCTAGGCGGTCATACACTTCATAAGGCTGCTTCTTGCGTAAATCCCATTCAATCCCCGAGCCACGCAACATTGGCCCTGTAAAGCCAAGCTGTAGAGCGCGCTCAGGCGTAACAACACCAATTCCCACTAAGCGCTGCTTCCAAATACGGTTATCGGTGAGAAGATTGCAATACTCATCCACATTGGCAGGAAAGCGCTTACTAAAGGCGTCAATGAAATCGAGTAAAGAACCGGTACGAGTTTCATTCAGACGGTGAATTGCCGCATCACTGCGCACTTTTGATTTCGTGAACTGAGGCATCTCGCTCGGTAAATCACGATATACGCCGCCTGGACGATAGTACGCTGCATGCATACGCGCACCAGATACAGCCTCATACATGTCGAAAATTTCTTCGCGGTCACGGAAAGCATATAAAAATACGGCCATTGCGCCTACGTCTAAACCGTGGCAACCAATCCACAATAAATGATTGAGTAGACGAGTTAATTCATCAAACATGACGCGTATATATTGCGCGCGCAGGGGTACGTCAACGCCAATTAATTTTTCAATCGACATGACATAGGCATGCTCATTCACCATCATGGATACGTAATCCAAGCGATCCATATACGGTACGTTTTGAATCCAAGTACGCGTCTCAGCCAATTTTTCAGTCGCACGATGTAATAAACCAATATGCGGATCAGCCCGTTGAATCACTTCTCCGTCCAACTCCAGTACTAAACGTAAAACGCCATGCGCTGCAGGGTGCTGGGGACCAAAGTTGAGGGTGTAGTTCTTAATTTCCGCCATGTTGAAGCCCCTTAAGCGGGTCCTCCATAGGATTCTTCGCGAACTATGCGGGGTATCACTTCACGGGGTTCGATCGTAACGGGTTGATACACCACCCGTTTAAGTTCGGGATCGTAACGCATTTCAACTGTGCCCGAAATGGGAAAGTCTTTACGAAATGGGTGCCCAATAAAACCATAGTCAGTCAGAATGCGGCGTAAATCCTCATGCCCGTCAAACAAAATGCCAAATAAATCGAAGGCTTCACGCTCAAACCAATTAGCTGAGCTCCACACTGGTACGAGCGATGCAACTACTGGATAACTGTCGTCTGGCGCAAACACGCGCAAACGTAAGCGCTGATTATGTTGCAAGGAAAGTAAGTGACTAACGACTGCAAAACGTAAACCCGTCCATGAACCGTCACCATACTCTTGGTAATCAACCCCGCATAAATCAATCAGCTGTTCAAATGCTAACGCCGGTTCATCACGTAACATCAAGGCAGCAGTGAAATAATCTTGCGCGGCAACGACCAATGTCACTTCATTTAGAGCAACTTCAACTGATTGCACTCGTGCTCCCAGCACATTTTGAATCGTTGTAGCAAGATGATTTAAGCGCTCAGACATGGATGCTTGACCTAGGCTTTGCGCGCAATAGTACTGGTACGGCCAATTTTGGCCTGCAATTGAATAATGCCGTAGATTAGCGCTTCAGCTGTGGGCGGACAACCTGGTACATAGATATCTACAGGCACAATGCGATCGCAGCCACGCACAACTGAATAGGAGTAATGGTAATAACCTCCACCATTAGCGCATGAGCCCATTGAAATCACCCAGCGTGGTTCTGGCATTTGGTCATACACTTTACGCAAAGCTGGGGCCATCTTATTGCACAAAGTACCAGCGACAATCATCAAGTCGGATTGCCGCGGTGAGGGGCGAAACACGACCCCAAAGCGGTCTAAATCGTAACGTGCAGCGCCCGCATGCATCATTTCTACTGCGCAACAAGCCAAACCAAAAGTCATGGGCCACAGTGAACCCGTACGAGTCCAGTTAATGAGCTGATCTGCAGAGGTAGTAATAAAGCCTTCTTTGAGTACACCTTCTAACGCCATAACATTTACTCCCAGTCAAGGGCGCCCTTTTTCCAGATGTAAACAAAGCCGACAACGAATTCCAAGAGAAACACAATCATCGAGGCATAGCCTGCCCAACCAATATCACGCAAAGCAACTCCCCAGGGAAATAGGAAAGCAGTTTCAAGGTCGAACAAAATAAAGAGGATGGCAATGAGGTAATAGCGCACGTCAAATTTCATACGCGCATCTTCGAATGCTTCAAAGCCGCATTCGTAAGGAGAAAGTTTTTCGGTGTTGGGGCTGGAGGGGGCCACAATCTTACCCAGCAACATGGGCACTAAACCAACAGCAATCCCTACAAGGATAAAAAGCAACACCGGAAAGTAGTTTGCGAGGTTCAAAATTAGCCTAAATCAGTTATCAAGCGAAGCCTAGATTGCTCTTCTGAAATACAGACAAGATTATAAGGGTTTTCCTCTAGACTATCTGAAATTTAGGGGAAATAAGCCTATTCCATGGGCCCCCACTCTGCCCCTCCTTGTCGCATGGCTTACACGCCCCCATAGCCTCAGGTTCGGCCCTGAATTCCAGGGACTTCATTAAAGCAGAATTAAGCAATTACTAAATTTATAAATAGTATTATGCTTGCCCATTCACCCCATTTTCTGCGGGTTAAAGTAAAACCCTAACTAGCTCAAAGAAGCAAAATATGTCACTCAATCTTGATCTCTGTTTCCTGCCAGCCACACAACTAGTAGAGCTAATACGTACCAAAAAAGTTTCAGCAACACAGGTAATTCAAACGCACCTAGATCAAATTGAACGCCTCAACCCGACCCTCAATGCCATCGTTACTTTAACTGCCGACTCAGCTATGCAAGAAGCCCACAGGGCCGACCAACAACTAGCGGCTGGTGAACCTATTGGGATCTTGCATGGCTTGCCGGTTGCCCACAAGGATCTCTTTCTCACCAAAGGGGTAAGAACAACTTTTGGCTCCCTTGCTTTCAAAGACTATGTACCAGAAGTTGATTCATTACCGGTCGAACGGCTTAAAAAAGCCGGCGCTATTAGTCTTGGTAAAACCAACACGCCGGAGTTTGGGGCTGGTAGTCAAACTTTTAATGCGGTATTTGGTGCCACTCCAAATCCTTATGATTTGAGCAAAACCTGTGGCGGCTCTTCTGGTGGTGGCGCAGTGGCATTAGCTAGTGGCATGATCGCCCTAGCTGATGGCACCGATTTAGGCGGCTCATTGCGAAATCCAGCGAATTTTTGCAATATTGTGGGCCTACGCCCCTCGGTAGGCCGGGTGCCGAATTGGCCCGATCAACTAGGCTGGTACACCATGAGCGTGGCCGGCCCTATGGCTCGCAATGTTCCCGATTTAGCCTTAGCCATGTCGGCTATGGCAGGTCCTGATGATCGCTCACCTATTGCACTTGAAGCTCCTGGTACTATTTTTAATCAGCCGCTACCACGTGATTTCCGAGGTCTCAAAATCGCCTTTAGCGCTAATTTGGGAGGACTACCAGTAGAGCCTGCGGTTGCCACCGTTTTAGAAGCATCGCGCTCGGTCTTTGAGGCCTTGGGTTGTGAGGTTGTGAATGCCGAACCCAATATTGCTGAAGCGGATGAGATCTTTATGTTATGGCGCGCTTGGCGCACTGAGCTGCGCATCACGCCTTTAATGGCAGAACATGGTGATAAATTTAAAGATACAGTTATATGGAATGCCGAGCAAGGCCTACCCATTACTGGCCCCCAGTTGGCGCGCGCTGAAGCCAAACGCACCGAGCTTTACCACCGCATGCGCGAATTCATGGCGGAATATGAGTTTTTAGTTTTGCCGGTAAATCAAGTGACGCCTTTTGCGCTTGACCTGGACTATCCACGTGAAATCAATGGGGTGCCGATGCAGACCTATATCGAATGGCAAAAATCACTGTATTTAATTAGTGCTTTAGGCAATCCTGCAATCTCGGTACCCGCTGGCTTCACCCCAGATGGCTTGCCCGTGGGCATTCAAATTGTCGGGCGGCACCGCGCCGACTTCGGGGTTTTGCAATTAGCGTATGCTTTTGAACAAAGGACGCAATTTGGCTTAAAACGGCCCGCTTTGTGTTTGTAATCTAACTTAATTTTAAAGCTATTGTGTAAAGTATTACTAATAGCTAAAGGTAAGACAATTTACGTTTTAAAGATAATAAAAAATAATGAGCTAACAATGAGGAGATCGCATGAATTTAATCAATAAAATTTCTGTAGCCAGCATTTTTGCCTTACTAGCTGGTATCAATCTAGCAACTGCGGCTGATTATCCAGAGAAGCCAATTAAATGGATCGTGCCCTATACGCCCGCCGGTACTACCGATGTATTGGCCCGTATCGTAGCCCAACCGTTAACACAGCTATTAGGACAAAATGTGCTGGTTGAAAATAAACCTGGGGCTGGCAATAATATTGGCACCGAGTTTGTCATCAAATCGGCACCCGATGGATATACGATGTTGCTCGTAAATCCCGCTAATGGAATTAATGCCTCACTCTATAAAACCCTTAATTACAATTTTATTCGCGATATTGCGCCTGTAGCCGGCATTGTGCGCACCCCAAATGTGATGGTTGTCCCGCCTTCGCTTCCTGTAAAAACAGTCGCCGAATTTATTGCTTACTGCAAAGCCAATCCCGGTAAAGTGAATATGGCATCTTCGGGTAGTGGTACTTCAGTGCATTTATCTGGCGAACTTTTTAAGTCGATGACAGGCTGCAATATGCTACATGTTCCCTATAAAGGGGCGGGCCCAGCCTTAGTCGACCTGATGGCCGGGCAAGTACAAGTCTTGTTCGATAACTTACCATCCTCTGCAGGCCATATTAAATCAGGCAATCTACGTGCTTTAGCGGTTACTTCCGCAGCACGTGACCCTTCTTTACCTAATGTACCCACAGTGGCAGAAACTGTTCCCGGGTATGAGGCTACCGCGTGGTTTGGCATCGGTATGCCCAAGGGCTCACCACGCGCGGCGATTGATCGAGTCAATGCCGATGTCAACCGAATTTTGGCCGACCCCAAAATGCGTGAAAAACTGGCTGAGCTAGGTGGCGTACCAATTCCAGGTACACCAGAGGATTTTGGCAAAATTATTGCTGCAGAAACCCAAAAATGGGAAAAAGTCGTGAAATCATCAGGAGCATCAGTTGATTAGCCCATCATAAATTCAGGCTAGAATCACGCATCGCAACTAATGAAGCTACTCATGTCGACCACCCTATTAAAAATTCTGCCACTCATTGCTGCTGGAATTTTGCTATCTGCCTGTGCAAGCCATGAAATTGTCATTAGCTCGGATGAAGTTGCTTCAGTAGCTAAAGCCACGCAAATTAAAACCTCGACAACCGACCAAAGTGTCACTTATATTGGGCCAGAAATTTTCACAGTCGGCGCAGATAATACGAGCTTGCAATTTTGGTTGGTTGCCACTAAAAACTCAGATGGGCGCGTAAGCTATCGCGCAGTAGGAAAACTCGTTTATTTAAATGGTATGCGTGAATATCAATCGGCGCAAATCGTGAATGGTGCAACTGTGCCATTTAAATCGATTAATCGGATGGCCGGCCCATGCGGTTCCATGGGTTGCGAATTTGGCGAGGAAGTTTCAATTGAGCTTAGCGAAGACTTCTTGGTGCAAAAAAAGAAAACTGGCTTTGAAATCAATGTGAGTTCTAAAAAAGGCGTAACTAATACCCTCTTCTACTCAATCTCTTATTTGACGGGATACATGAGCGTGCTGGGCAAATAAGATGCACTAAATAAGCGGGCGGGCCTTTTTGCCAAAAGGCTCTAGCCTAGCACTTGTATCATGCGCATCCCAGCAGGGTTTACGTAAAGCGTAAATAATTAACGGCGTAGTAACAAAAAGCACAGTACCGGTTAATAAAATAGCTAAATAAACCTCTGGGCTACCGATAACAATTTGCGCCGGGGGAAAAAGGGAAATACAAAAAGCAGTAATGGTGCTTAATAAGCCTGTACCAGCACATAACCATAAGCCAACCTTCCCTCCGGGAATTTTAAATGGGCGCTTAATATTAGGTTGGGTATAGCGCAAGTAAATGCAGGCGCTAAACATCAAGATATAAATAATTAAATACACTGAACTGGCAAGCTGAGTGAGGATCTGAAATACAGCCTGTACGGTTGGCAAAATTGCAAACGCAATAACTAAAAAAGTCACAATCAAACCCTGTAATAACAAAATATGGCTAGGTACATTATGCTGATTAAGCTGATGGAACCAGGGCGGTAAATAACCGGCCCGCCCAATCACAACCAATGCAGATGAGGGGCCAGCAAGCCATACTGTCAACTGGCCAATAATTCCCAGCACGAGCGCACAAGCAACTAATGGGCCCGCCCAAGAAATACCATAAAAATGAAAGAATTCATCAAAGGCGATCAACAGACTTTGCGTCAGATTAATTTTTGCCACGGGTATGATTAAACTCAGCGCTAGGGTTGTGAAAATAAAAATAGCCACAATACATATTGCTGAAACGGCAATTGCTAGGGGGTAATTTTTTTGAGGATTAGCAGTATCCCGAATATGCACCGCACTCATTTCAATACCAGCATAGTCAAGAAATACAGCTGTCGCCAGAACTAGGCTACTAAAGCCTGTAAAGTCGGGTATCAATTGCTCCAGGCCCAGCTGTATTTGTACCGGATTACCTTGGCCTAAATATAAAAAACCCAGTAGGATCAAAATCAAACCAGGAATAATCGTTCCAATAAGTCCGCAGACTACCGAAATTGTTGAGGAGGTTTTAATGCCCCGCATAGTAGCAACGACTGCCAACCAAAATATCAATAAAATTGCAATAACAGTGTCTGCACGATTTGAGGCAAGCGCAGCGTCTAGGGTTAAATTAGGATTAATATATGCCAACGATACCCAGGCAAAAGTCAGCATCGTGGGGAAAAAGATAGTGCAGTTGCCCCACTGTAAAAAAATCGCAACGAAACCCCAGCGCGGCCCAAATGCTTCGCCTACCCAGCGAAATACCCCGCCCTGTTCTGGCCAACTAGTTGCGAGCTCAGCTGCTACAAAAGCAATGGGGACTAAAAAAAATAGGGCCGCAAAAAGATAATAAAAAATGGCGCTTAAGCCATATTCAGCCTGCGCGGCAATACCCGTTAAATCAAAGACAGCAATGACATTGATTGTTGCTAAAGAAATAATGCCTAACTTAATGCCAGCCATGATCTTTTCATTTGATAGCCCATGTACTGCGTAATCATGAGCAAGACAGCATTTGATGTGACAGATAATAAATCTGCTTGGTGCCGACGGCGAGACTCGAACTCGCACAGCCTAAGCCACTACCCCCTCAAGATAGCGTGTCTACCAATTTCACCACGTCGGCATATTTCAAAAATACTGCACAACTAAAATTTTACAGCTTCCTGACAAAATAGGAATTACTTAGGCACCATTGGTTTGCCGGCATCTTTAGCTGCAGCTGGCTCAGCTGCAGGAGTTGGTGCTGCAGCATTTTTTGCTGGGCTCGCTGGAGATACGTTTGGAGCAGTTGGCGCTACTGGCGCTGGCGCTTCGCCAGCCGCAGGTAACGTAGAGCCCGAGAGCACACCAGGTACAGTAGTTTTTTTATTGCCCACCCAAGTCAGACCTAAAGTGCTTAAGAAAAAGACAGTGGCAAAAATAGCCGTGGCATGCGAGAGGAAATTAGCTGAGCCACTAGCACCAAAGACACTGCCTGAAGCTCCAGAGCCAAAAGCGGCACCCATATCAGCACCCTTCCCCTGTTGTAACAATACTAAAACAATCACGCTGATGGCAGAAACTATCTGCAATACGGTTAATAGAGTTAAAAGCCATTCCATACTAAATCTCCAATTAAATATTTACGCTCTGCAAATTGCAAGAAAATCGTGTGCTATCAAGGAAGCGCCGCCCACTAAAGCGCCGTCTATATCGGGCATGATAAATAGCTCAGCGGCATTATCAGGCTTCACACTACCGCCATATAAAATCCCAATATGCGAGGCTACGTCCTCATTAAATTCAGCCAATTGGTAACGAATGGCTCGGTGCATATCTTGTGCTACCTGTGCTGAAGCAACTTTACCGGTACCGATAGCCCACACCGGCTCATAAGCAATTAACGAGTCTACTAAACGATCTTGCAAAACTGCAACTTGCCGAGCAATTTGTGAGCGCACCACTTCTTCTGCTCTTCCCGAATTGCGCTCATCAGCAGTTTCACCAACACAAATAATTGGGGTTAAGCCATTGTCTAAGGCCAGCAACGCTTTTTCAGCAATTTGCTCATCGGTTTCATGATGTAACTCACGTCGTTCAGAATGGCCGACAATCACATAAGAACAGCTAAGCTCAGCTAACATAGGGGCAGAAACTTCGCCAGTATAGGGTCCATCGAGATGAGTCGAGACGTCTTGTGCGCCTAAACTGAGAGCAGCTACACCGCCCGAGCGAATCAACTCTGCACACTGCGCTAAATAGGGAAATGGCGCACAGACTGCATAACGGCGACCCGAAGGCATGCCTTTTTCCATGGTACGACATACCTCCTGAAACCAGGCCTGATTACGGCTAAAACTACCGTACATTTTCCAATTGGCAACAATAATTAGTGGGCGCATATGCTTAATTAAGCCGTGAGAATAATTTTGCCTACATGCTCGCTAGATTCCATTAAGCGATGGGCATCGGCAGCGTCATTCATGCTGAAGGTTTTATAAATCACGGGTTTTAATTGGCCAGCATTGAGTAAAGGCCAAATTTGCGTATACAAGGCTTGCGCAATTTGCTTTTTAAAGGCTACTGGTCTAGGGCGCAAAGTAGAGCCTGTAATAGTTAAGCGCCGACGTAGAATTTGCCCAGTATTGACTTCCGCTTTTGAACCGCCTTGAATGGCAATAATCACAATGCGACCATCGTCAGCCAAGCAGTCAATTTCTCGCTGTACGTAGGCGCCAGTAACCATGTCTAAAATAACGTTCACGCCTTTGTCATCAGTGGCTTTTTTAACTTCTGCGACAAAATCTTGGGTTTTATAATTAATCGCCAGATCAGCGCCCAGCTTGATACAAGCAGCGCATTTTTCATCGCTACCTGCAGTAACAAATACCCGATGACCTAAAGCCTTAGCAATTAATATTGCCGTAACCCCGATACCGCTGGAGCCCCCTTGCACTAATAAAGTTTCACCCTTGGCCAGCTCGCCGCGCATAAAGACATTGCTCCATACGGTAAAAAAGGTTTCGGGTAAGGCTGCCGCTTCTTGGTCACTAAAACCAGTTGGATAAGGTAAACATTGTGCAATCGGGGCTAAACATAAATCGGCATAACCACCGCCCTGTACTAAGGCACAGACTTTATCGCCTAACTTAAGGCCAAATGGATTATCGGCATGCGCTAAATCACCGCCGATAATTTCGCCAGCCACTTCCAGGCCAGGAATATCAGAAGCTCCGGCAGGCACAGGGTAATGGCCCTTGCGTTGCAATACATCAGGGCGATTAATGCCTGCAGCTAGAACGCGAATTAACACTTCGCCAGACCCGGCTGTTGGTACAGCAGGATCGGGACGAGTGCTTGAAACTAAGACTTCAGGCGCACCGTGTTCACGAATTTCAATCACGCGCATCAGCCATCTCCGTTCGCTATCAAATCATTTAGCTCAGTAAAAGCTATCTTACTTAAACCGTTTCACCATTCGCAGGAGTACTTTCAGCAGACTCGGCAGCGTTTGAACCAGCCGCTAAGGGTGCAATCGAGCCACCCTCTTCAGCCATTGCTGCTTTTAACGACAGGCGTAAGCGGCCACGTTCGTCTGCCGCTAATAGCTTCACGCGCACAATTTGACCTTCTTGCAAATAATCTTTTACTTCTTTCACGCGCTCATTGGCGATTTCTGAAATATGTAAGAGACCGTCTTTGCCAGGAAGAATATTAATTAAAGCGCCAAATTCAAGCAATTTCACAACCGGGCCTTCATAAATCTTGCCGACCTCAGCCTCAGCGGTAATGCCTTCAATTCGGCTCTTCGCTTCAGCTAGGCCATCAGCGCTGGTGGAAGCAATAGTGACCGTACCGTCATCTTCAATATTGATACTGCAACCCGTTTCTTTGGTGAGGGCTTGAATAGTAGCGCCGCCCTTACCGATTACTTCACGAATCTTATCGGGATGAATTTTGAAAGACACCATTCTTGGTGCATGCTCTGATAACTCGGTACGAACCGAGCCCATCGCTTCTTGCATTTTGCTCAGAATATGTAAGCGACCTTCTTTCGCTTGCGCTAAAGCCACTTGCATAATTTCTTTGGTAATACCCTGTACCTTAATATCCATTTGCAAAGCTGTAATGCCATTTGCTGTACCGGCTACCTTAAAGTCCATATCACCTAAATGATCTTCATCACCCAAGATATCAGTTAAAACAGCAAAACGGTTGCCGTCTAAAATCAAGCCCATCGCTACGCCTGCAACGTGTGCCTTGACAGGTACACCTGCATCCATTAACGCCAAGCAGCCACCGCAAACTGAAGCCATCGATGAAGAGCCATTTGATTCGGTAATTTCAGAAACCACCCGAATGCTATAAGCAAAATCTTCTGGGTTTGGTAAAACAGGAATGAGCGCGCGCTTCGCTAAACGGCCATGGCCAATTTCACGACGCTTAGGGCTACCTACGCGACCGGTTTCACCAGTAGCAAATGGGGGCATGTTGTAGTGGAACATGAAACGATCACGGTGCTCGCCTTCCAGCGCATCGATAATCTGTTCGTCGCGAGCAGTGCCTAAGGTGGCAACTACCAAGGCCTGAGTTTCACCGCGCGTGAAAAGCGCTGAACCGTGTGTACGGGGCAAAACACCACTACGAATTTCAATCGGACGTACCGTGCGCGTATCGCGACCGTCAATGCGGGGTTCACCATTCAAAATTTGACTGCGGACAATTTTGCCTTCAATCTCAAACAAAATATTGCCTACAGCAACTTCATCAATATCACCATCAAGTGCTAACTTGGCCAGCACTTCTTTATTAATTTCTTTTAGCTTGGTTGAGCGCGCCTGTTTCTGACGCATTTGATAGGCCTCACGCAAAGGCGCCTCAGCAAGAGCTGTTACCTTAGCAATTAAAGGCTCATCCTTTGCTGCTGCTTGCCAATCCCATTCGGGTTTACCAGCTTCGCGGACCATTTCTTGAATGGCATTGATCGCAATTTGCATTTGATCATGACCATAAACTACAGCGCCCAACATGACGTCTTCTGGTAATTGCTGAGCCTCAGACTCAACCATTAACACTGCAGCTTGAGTGCCAGCCACAATTAAATCGAGATCGCTTGTTGCTTGCTCAGCACGGGTTGGGTTAAGTAAATACTGTCCATCACGATAGCCAACGCGAGCTGCGCCAATCGGACCATTGAAAGGAATTCCTGAAATCGACAAAGCAGCCGAAGCAGCAATTAAAGCTGGGATATCTGAAGGAATGTCGGGGTTAATCGATAAAACATGAATAACGACTTGTACTTCGTTATAAAAACCTTCAGGAAATAGCGGACGAATTGGTCGATCGATTAAGCGCGAAATTAAAGTCTCGCCTTCCGATGGGCGTCCTTCGCGACGGAAAAAACCGCCAGGAATTTTTCCTGCAGCATAGGTTTTTTCTAAATAATCTACGGTTAAAGGGAAAAAATCTTGTCCAGGCTTGGCTGACTTTGAGGCAACTACAGTAGCTAATACCACGGTATCACCCACGTCAACGATCACTGCGCCGCCTGATTGGCGCGCGATTTCGCCAGTTTCCATCGTTACCTGCTGTTGACCCCATTGAAAGGTCTTCACTACTTTTTTAAACATGGTCATTTTTCATTCTCCAAATTGTGCTTGTGCATTCCAAATGGATGCTAAAAACAAGCTAATTAACGCTCGCCGAGGAAATGCAGCGCCTCGACTACGCTGGAGCAATTCAAGATTACAAGGGATGCCATTCCAGTGAGGCACTCAGCGCAGGAAAATGGGGCTGAGAGACGCATTGGAATGACACGATCCCCTAAACAGGTAATCTAGAAGCACTCAAATTGCTACTAAATGCCAGCCAATTACTTACGGAGGCCTAACTTCTCGATCAATGCGCGATAACGATCCAGATCTTTGCCCTTGAGATAATCCAAGAGACGGCGACGACGCGAAACCATCTTCAACAAACCACGACGGCTGTGATGATCTTTGGCGTTTGCCTTGAAATGGGGTGTAAGGTCGTTGATACGAGCGGTTAATAAAGCCACTTGAACTTCGGGGCTACCCGTATCGTTTGCGCTACGCGCGTTTTCTTTGACGATTTCCGCCGTTTGACTATGAACTACTGACATCGTATTACTCCTAACTTGCGAACACCCGAGCTTTCACCCTTTTAGTGTCGTGCGATTAAAAAAAGCTTTATAAATCAAAGCCCTCGAATTGTAGCAGAATTCAAATTAGAGGGCAATGACGGGGTTTATGGGGTCATTTGGGCATTCAATTTCACATGACGTGGGTCATAAAGCTTGTTTAAGGCCGATAAGTAGGCTTTCGCCGAAGCCGCAATAATGTCCGGATCGGTTCCTACGCCATTGACAATGCGCCCCCCTTTTGCCAAACGCACCGTCACCTCACCTTGCGACTGGGTGCCAGAGGTAATTGCGTTAACCGAATACAAAAGTTGTTCAGCACCACTATTGGCCAAGGCTTCAATCGCGTTTAAGCTGGCATCAACTGGGCCATTACCTTCTGCCTCAGAACTCACATCGGCATCACCCATCCGAAAACTTACTCGAGCCATTGGTCTTTCACCGGTTTTAGAGTGCTGGCTAATGCTAATAAAGTGATAGAAATCGTGCTCTTCAGCATGAGCGGCTTCCGACATGATCGAAATAATATCTTCGTCAAAGATTTCTGCTTTCTGATCAGCCAAGGTCTTAAAGCGCACGAAGGCTTCATTAAAATCGGCCTCCGACTCTAAAGTTAAGCCCAAATCATCTAAACGCTGCTTGAAGGCATTGCGACCTGATAATTTACCCAAGACAATTTTATTTGCTGACCAACCCACATCTTCGGCACGCATAATTTCATAGGTTTCGCGCGCTTTTAAAATACCATCTTGATGAATACCAGAGGCATGTGAAAACGCGTTTGCTCCAACCACGGCTTTGTTGGGCTGAACAACAAAGCCCGTAATATGGGAAACCAATTTTGAGGCTGGCACAATTTGAGTGGCATCGATTTGCGAAACTAAATTAAAGTAATCTTTACGGGTCCGTAACGCCATCACAATTTCTTCTAATGAGGTATTGCCTGCGCGCTCACCCAACCCATTAATAGTGCACTCCACTTGACGGGCGCCACCAATCTTTACGCCCGCCAAAGAATTCGCCACCGCCATGCCTAAGTCGTTATGACAATGCACCGACCAAACTGCTTTATCCGAATTGGGTACGCGGGCGCGCAAGGTCTTAATAAACTCGCCATATAAATCAGGTATGGCATAACCAACTGTATCAGGAACATTAATAGTCGTAGCTCCCGCATCAATAACAGCTTCAAATACCCGGCACAAAAAATCCATTTCTGAGCGGTAACCGTCTTCAGCTGAAAATTCCACATCATTAACCAAGTTACGTGCAAACCGGACTGAGCGAATCGCTTGATCTAAGACTTGATCTGGCGTCATCCGCAATTTCACTTCCATGTGTAATGGGCTAGTGGCAATAAATGTATGGATGCGCTTTGCATTAGCAGCTTTTAAAGCATCAGCAGCTCGGCTAATATCGCGATCGTTAGCGCGTGCCAATGAGCACACGATAGAATCTTTTACCGCCGCAGCAACTGCCGAGATCGCGTCAAAATCACCATCCGAGCTAGCCGCAAAACCGGCTTCAATCACATCAACCTTAAGGCGCTCCAGTTGCCGCGCGATACGTACTTTTTCGTCTTTAGTCATCGAGGCGCCAGGTGACTGCTCACCATCACGCAAAGTGGTGTCAAAAATAATTAATTTGTCTGTCATGGCTACTCTCCAAAAAATCATTCCTTACTGCAAACTACAAAACAAAAACCCCAGCAATTTGCTGGGGCCGGTATGTTTGGATTAATGAATCAATCTGGTTTCATTAACTCAAGGCTTACCCGCCCCAAGCGCTAGGCTTAGTGCTAATAGAAGCAGGGCTAAATTAGGGGTTAAATTCATCAACATAGATTAACTATACAGCAAATTAGACTATTAGGCTTTAGCAGCAAAGCGACGCCAAGCCCAAATGATATATCCCGAAACTGAATAAGCCACAAACACGGCAAATAAGGTCACCGGGGGGTTTGAGGAAATTAATACAAACCCCAGTATGAGCAAGACCATGACCCAGAACGGGACCCGGTATCTGACATCTAAGGCTTTACCGCTATAGAAGTAACCGTTAGAAACCATCGTTAAGCCAGCATAAACCGTAATAAAAAATGTCACCCAAGGAATGGCGTAATCCTTTACAGGCAACTTATTATCATCAGCCAGCCAAATAAAACCTGCCAATAAAGCAGCGGCAGCTGGGCTCGGTAGGCCTTGAAAAAATTTCTTATCGACTACCCCTGTATTGATGTTGAAGCGCGCTAAACGCAACGCTGCGCCTGCGCAATAGGTAAAAGCAGCTAACCAACCCCATTTACCCAAATCTTTTAAAACCCATTCGTAGGCTACTAAGGCAGGCGCAACCCCAAATGAAACCATATCGGATAAAGAGTCATATTGCTCACCAAAGGCGCTCTGGGTATTTGTCATCCGCGCTACTCGACCATCCATACCATCTAAAACTAAGGCTGCAAAAATAGCGATTGCTGCGGTTTCAAATTGGTGATTCATCCCATTGACAATCGCAAAGAAGCCACAAAACAAGGCGGCTGTTGTAAAGGCATTGGGTAATAAATAAATTCCCTTGCTACGCAAGCGAGGCTTAATTTCAATTTCTTGTTCAACTTCAAAATCAGGATGGTCATCGGCAGAATTCTGGGCTTCGACATCCCAGGCCTCGTCTCTGCGACCTAAAGTACGCTGCCGATTTATACGGCTACGATCTTGCCGTAGTAAGCGCCGGCGAAATGGCATCAGGTATCCAAGCCCGGTAAGCGCGCGAGTGCCGTTTTAGTAGCGAACACAATATCGCCTACGCTGACTAATGGCTCCGCAGTGAGTGGTAAGTAAACATCGACCCGCGAACCAAAGCGAATGAAGCCATATCGTTCACCGCGCGTAACGCGATCACCCACATGGACGTAACATAAAATGCGGCGCGCAATGAGGCCAGCAACTTGTACTAAGGTAACCGTTTGTCCATTAGCCTCGATGACTACCGCGTTACGTTCATTCTGAGTAGATGCTTTATCAAGATCGGCATTGACAAATGAACCGGGGAAATATTGAATACTGCGCACGTGCCCCATGACTGCAATTCGGTTTGAATGTACATTAAACACATTCATAAAGACACTCATTTTTAACGCCTCGCGACCAGCATAGGGGTCATTGCAGACCTCAACTGCCACAATGCGCCCATCCGCCGGCGAGACAACTAAATCACGACCTAAGGGCGCTATACGCTGCGGGTCACGAAAAAACTGCAAGACAAAAAAGAAAACGAGCCAAAGCGGCCAAGACCAAAATAAACCACCAAAATGCTGGACGATCAAAATGGCAATCGCCAAACCAATTAAATAAGGCCAGCCTTCTTTAGCAATAATAGGATGGGGATACATCATAGAAACTGGCCTATATACACTTAGTTTTTCGCTTTATCGACTAATTTATTTTTCGCAATCCACGGCATCATTGCGCGTAACTTAGCACCAACCTCTTCAATCTGATGTTCTTCAGTTAAACGGCGGCGTGAAATTAAAGTGGGCGCACCCGCTCTATTTTCCAAGATAAAGCTTTTTGCATACTCGCCAGTTTGAATATCTTTTAAACACTGGCGCATAACATTTTTTGTTTCTTCCGTCACAATGCGCGGTCCAGAGACATACTCACCATATTCAGCATTGTTTGAAATCGAATAATTCATGTTGGCAATACCACCCTCATAAATTAAATCAACAATGAGTTTTAATTCATGCAAACACTCAAAGTAAGCCATTTCAGGCGCATAGCCGGCTTCAACTAAAGTTTCAAAACCCGCTTTAATTAACTCCACTGTTCCACCGCACAAAACTGCTTGCTCACCAAATAAATCGGTCTCAGTTTCTTCGCGGAAATTGGTTTCAATAATGCCAGCGCGTCCACCGCCATTGGCAGTAGCGTAAGAAAGCGCAACATCGCGTGCATGGCCCGATTTATCTTGATATACCGCAATCAGGTGAGGCACCCCACCACCATGGGCATAGGTATTGCGAACCGTATGGCCAGGTGCTTTAGGCGCAATCATGATCACATCTAAGTCAGCTCGGGGCACCACTTGACCATAATGCACATTAAATCCATGTGCAAATGCTAAGGCTGCGCCCTGCTTAATATTATTATGTACTTCGGTTTTATAAACCGCACCAATATCTTCGTCGGGCAATAACATCATCACCACATCGGCATCCTTAACGGCATCGGCAACTTCTTTCACCGCTAAACCAGCATGTTCAGCTTTTTTCCATGAAGCACCATGTTTACGCAAACCAACCGTAACGTTGACACCAGAATCTTTTAAATTTAAGGCATGTGCATGACCCTGTGAACCATAACCAATGATGGTCACATTTTTTCCTTTAATTAGGGATAGATCTGCATCTTTATCGTAAAACACTCTCATGCTATTTCCTTCTTGTTGATATAAGTTATCGCTATTACAAAATAAACTGCTAATTACACTTTCAGAATACGTTCGCCCCGCCCAATGCCAGTTGCGCCAGACCGTACGGTTTCTAATATAGAAACCCGGTCGATCGAATCAATAAACGCATCTAACTTGTAGCTATCACCAGTTAGTTCGATGGTGTAGGATTTATCGGTCACATCAATAATGCGCCCACGAAAAATATCGGCGGTGCGCTTTAGCTCTTCGCGCTCCTTACCAACTGCCCGCACTTTAATCATCATTAATTCACGCTCAATATGTGGGCCTTCCGTTAAATCAAATACCTTGACAACTTCAACCAGACGATTCAAGTGTTTGGTAATTTGTTCAATAACATCATCCGAGCCAATGGTAACGATAGTCATGCGTGATAAAGAAGGATCTTCAGTTGGTGCAACACTGAGCGTTTCAATGTTGTACCCGCGCGCCGAAAATAAACCTACTACACGCGACAAGGCGCCGGGTTCATTCTCGAGTAAAACTGAAATAATGTGGCGCATTACAGCTCCTCGCTACCCAACAGCATTTCGGTGATGCCTTTGCCCGATTGAACCATCGGCCACACGTTTTCTTCTGGATCGGTTTGAAAATCCATGAAGACGGTACGATCTTTAAGCCGAATCGCCTCTTTCAGAGCGGGCTCAACATCTGCTTTCTTTTCAATCAACATGCCTACGTGACCAAAAGCTTCTGCCAACTTCACAAAGTCTGGCAAGGAATCCATATAAGAACTGGAATAACGGCGGTTGTAAGTCAGCTCTTGCCACTGCCGCACCATTCCCAAATAGCGATTATTCAAAGAAACGATTTTGACAGGCGTGTTGTATTGCTTACAAGTCGATAATTCTTGAATACACATTTGAATTGAACCCTCACCCGTAATAGTGAAGACATCTTTATCAGGAAAGGCTTTTTTAATTCCCATCGCGTAAGGCAACCCAACCCCCATCGTGCCGAGTCCACCTGAATTAATCCAGCGACGGGGTTGATCAAATTTATAAAACTGCGCTGCCCACATTTGATGCTGGCCAACGTCTGAGCAAATAAAGGCATCGCCGCCAGTCAACTCGAATAACTTCTCAACGACATATTGCGGCTTAACAATTTG
>Ga0209084_1001636_pt1 | contig 18449 bp, 15 predicted proteins | sample C_130820_MF_Meta_FD_187309 | JGI IMG/M metagenome (GOLD analysis project Ga0209084, IMG submission 187309) | Freshwater microbial communities from Lake Croche, Canada to study carbon cycling - C_130820_MF_MetaG (SPAdes) (version 2) | ecosystem: Environmental > Aquatic > Freshwater > Lake... | reverse complement strand
ACGGGCATCGGTCATGGTGATGGGTGCCACGACGGCCTTGCCTTCGAGGACGTTTGCCAGCCCCTGCTCGCCGCTATAGGTCTCAGTCCATTTGACGCTTGCGTTCTTGATGCCGGCGGCGTGCAGCAGCCCGACCAACGAGAACTTCCAGACGCTGAAATCAGGCCCGCCAGAACCCGTGACAGGCTCAAGACTGCAGTACTCGATAAATTCGGCAAGTGTCTGGAAAGGCGCGTCGTTGCGTACGATGATGGCGGACGATTCAACAAAAGGTGCAGCGAGCGGCGTGTAGTCGGCGGGTACCAGTGCTGTGAGGCCCTCATGCCAGTGCATCATCCCGATTTCGCCGGTGATCAGGCCTATGGTCCTGCCGTCCGGTGCGGCCGACGCAATGGCCGTGTGGCCGGTGATGGCACCGGTGACGTTCTTGACATTGATGGGCTGACCGAGGTACTTCGAAAGGTATTTAGCTGCCAGGCGTGCGCGCTGGTCGCTGCCGCCGTCCTCGACATAAGGGACGATGAGCTGGATGGGCGTTCGGGAGTCGGTCATGGGGATAGGCGGCAATGTGTTGGTTGGTTGGTCGGTCAGCCAGAAAGATGGCAGGTTGCTTGAAATAAACTTTACTTAAAAAATATTTAACATTTCACTGAATTTTTACATTGGCCTTTTTGATTACAGCACCCCACTTGGCTCGCTCATCATCTAAAAATTTGCTAAATTCTGCTGGTGAACTTCCAACTGAATCACTAAAAGCTTCTTTACGCATGGCAATGATTTCAGGGGTTTTTGCAACTTGTGCAATCGCAGCACTCATACGATTGATGATTTGTGGTGGCGTTCCTGCTGGAGCTAATAGGCCAATCCAAACCATAGGGTCGTATGAAGGATATCCAGCTTCAGCGAACGTTGGAACATCTGGAAGTTGCGGGTATCTGCTTGTGCCTGAAATAGCTAATACGCGCAAACGACCAGATTTAACATTACCAATGACAGGCAGCACAGCCTCAAAAATGCCCGATATTTGTCCGGAGATCAGATCGCTATAAGGTGTTGAAGTGTTGTAGTGAATAAATTTGAGTTGGGCTTGTGCCACATCACTGAACCACTCTCCAGCTAAATGGGTTGCCGCACCAACTCCCACGGTGCCAATGTTTGAATAGTTAGGGTTACTTTTCGCAAGTGCCACAAATGACGACGCAGTTTGCGCAGGTACAGCACTTCCTACAGTTAGGGCATAGGCAGTTGTAGAAATTAAGCTAACCGGTATCAAATCTTTTTTGGCATCGTAGGGTAAGTTGTTGTAAAGCAATGGGCCCGTGATAAGGGCAGTAGGTGTTCCAACTAAAAATGTATACCCATCAGGTGCTGACCTTACGACTGCTTCTGTGGCAATTCTTGCTGCTGCACCGGGCCTGTTTTCAACAACTACAGGCTGCCCTAGTATTTGCGCTAACTTTGGAGCCATCTGGCGAACATCTACATCTGGGCCCGCTCCAGGTGGAACAGGAACAATAAATCGAATTGGTTTATTGGGATAGTCTTGCGCTTGAACCAGCGCAATTTGCAAACTTAAAATTGAAGCTATCAATATGCCAAAGAGGTTGGCAATTGTGGGATTTTTGATATGTTTCATAGTGTCTCCTTGTTTGTTTATTGATTAATACTCTAAGGTTACTCTAAATAAGATATTAACAAGTCCATGTACTTCATCGCATCAGATGCTTGGGTTATGCCACTATAGACATAGTGATCCGGCCGAACAATTGCACCAACGATAGATTTATTTTGTAGCCATTTTGCGATTAATCCATTTGCTTCTAAAACGTGTATGCAGTCTGGATCAGATTCAAGTTGTGGCAACTTTTCTGAATGCACCAAGACAAAAGGAACTCCATAACTTGCTGCTTGTTGTCCTATGGCCTCAATTTCTTGCTTTGTAAGCTTGTCTACAAGCATGATTAAACGGAAACAAGGCTCAAGCAATTCATCCAACATAACACCTGCTCTAGTATGTGTATCAACCAATGGCTGGGGAAAAACACTTCCAGCAAGCGGAGTACCAGTAGCAATTAACCCATCTGTAAAACTAGGGATCAAGTTTTGGCGAATGATGGTTCTGGGGCTTCCATGATTCTCATTCAATATTTTTTCGTCTCTTAACTTAGCCTTAAAAGGATCTCTTTCTGAAATAATTTTTCCAAATTCCTTTGCTAATTTTGTGGTCTCCACAACATTAGGTCTTCTCTCCTGGGTATAAGTGCTTAGCAACTTATGAGTGGATAAGCCAGCAATGACATGGTGGAGCTTCCAAGCCAAATTTACGGCGTCACGCAAACCTTGACACATCCCCTGCCCCAAAAACGGAGGCGTCTGGTGAGCACTGTCACCCGCAAGAAAAACTCTTCCATCTTGCCAGTCCAAAGCTACAAGCGCATGAAAACGGTAGGATGCTGCACGCCAAATTTCAGCTTGGCCAGGCTTTAACCATGGGGATAACAACTCCCATAGATACGCATCTGTAACCGTGCCATCTAAAGTATCTCCCGGCAAAGTCATAAACTCCCATCGACGATGGTTGCCTGGACAACTAATAAAAGTACTAGGCCTTTTGGGTTTGCAGTATTGAACGTTTGTTTTTGGCAAAGTATCCAAAACTTCTTCGTTGACCTTCATATCCACCACTATCCAAGGCTCATCGTATTCAAAGCTCTCAAGTTCAATTCCCATTTGATTTCTTACTAGACTGGATGCTCCGTCGCACCCCACTAGAAATTTAGCCTCGCAATGGTTAGGCACAAGATTGGGGTCAAGGTAATCTATTTGTACAGATTCAGAATTTTGATTAAAACGAGTGAATTCATAACCCAAGTAAGTAGTGATATTGCTAAGTTTTTGGTTGGTTGATCGCAAAATACTCTCAACACCGGGTTGATCGCAAGTAAAGTGAGGGGGCCACGTCAAAGGATAAGGTGCTGGCATATGTTTGACGTGCTGAATGATTTGGTCATCAGCCCCAATATAGATGCCCTCACGAAATGGCTCGATAAAAGGCGAAAGTAAGTCACTTATTCCAATGCGCTGAAAAATGCGCATCGCATCATGGTCAAACCCAACCGCGCGAGGCTTAGGATAAATATCCTTAGTCTTGTCAAAAACCACAACCTGAAGCCCTAGCTTGCCAAGTAATGCGGCAAGAGTTGCTCCTACTGGTCCGTAACCAACTATTGCTACATCAAACATTCTTAGATAAGCCCCGAATAAGACCCACCATCTAACTGCAAATTCTGTCCAGAAATAAACCCTGCTTGTGCACTACATAAAAATGCACATGCATCTGCAAATTCTTCAGGTGTTCCCATGCGTTTGGCGGCGATGGTGTTGATAAACCTTTGTCGCGCCTCTTCACGCGTTATCTGATGCAACTTCATCAATCGCTCTGCCATAAACTCTTGTCTCGGCGTATCAATCCGCTCTGGCAAGAGATTGTTGATAGTGACATTGTCTGCAGCCACATCTAGTGAAAGAGATTTGCTAAAAGCCGTTAAGCCCGTCCTAGCAGATGTTGAAAGGGCCATATGTGGCCTTGGGCTTTTCACCATCGCAGAAGTGATGTTGACGATACGGCCAAATTTTCTTTCACGCATACCTGTTACATAGCCGCGGATGAGCAGAATGGGTGCCAACATATTGGATTCAAGTGCATTGATCCACACATCGTGATTCCAGTCGGACAACTGGCCAGGGGCAGGACCTGCATTGTTGTTGATCAAAATATCCGGATTAGGACAGACGTCAAAAATGGTTTGCCTGCCCACTTCGGTCGTGATGTCTGCCAGTATGCTTTTAGCCTCTGCGCCAGTCTTGGCGCGTATTTCAGCAACTGCTTTGTCAAGCCTACCTTGGTCACGGCCGTTGATGACAACGTTAGCGCCTTCGCGCGCTAAGGTGGTGGCACAAGCAAGCCCAAGACCTTGTGAAGACGCGCACACAAGCGCGATTTTATTTTTGATGCCTAAGTCCATATGTATATATTTATTTTTGGGTAGAAATTTGCGTCGTTTTTATCACAGCAGCCCATTGTGTTCTCTCGACTGCCATGATGCGTTTGAATTCTTGGGCACCGTATGCGACTGGATCAAAACTCATTTCGGTCATTTTTTTATTGAATGCTGGATCTTTAGCGAGTGAAAGTAATTCTTTTTCCCAAAAACTCACTACATCAATTGGCGTCTTAGAAGAGAAAAAAGCACCATACCAGTTCATGATTCCCAACGCAGGAAAACCAGACTCCGTCAAAGTGGGCAGTTCAGGAAATGCAGCAAGCCTAGAGTTCTCCAATGTTGCCAAAGCCCTTAATCGTCCTGACTTGATGTTTTCTTTGACTGACTCTACTGACTGCACTAAGAATTGAATGTCACCAGACAACATGCCCATTACAGCCTTAGAGCTACCTTGATAAGGCACATGCGTCAAATGCACCCCTACCTGCCCCATGATGATCTCAGTAGTCAAGTGAAAAGCATGCCCTAAACCAGGTGATCCGTAAAAATATTTGGAAGGATCTTTTTTTGCTAGCGCAAAAAACTCGGCAAGATTCTGTGCTGGAACTGACGAAGGGACAACAATGACGGCGGGGTTGCGACCAATCAATGCCACTGGCGCCAAATCTTGCGCAACGTCATAACTTGGCTTTGGTAAGAAATATTCTGCAATGGTGATCGGTGTGGGCGGTGCAAATAGAACCGTGTAACCATCAGCGACAGAACGTGCGACAGCCTGCGTGCCAATTTGTCCTGATGCACCGGCAACGTTGTCCACCACGATGCTCTGCCCCCAACGTGCCCCCAAGATTTGTGCGACAAGTCGTCCGACACTATCTGGTCCACCACCTGCAGGAAATGGAATGACCATGCGAATGGTTTTGTTGGGATATTTTTGCCCTTGCGCATCTGCGATGAATGGCAACATGGCTGCTGCACCAAGACTCGCGACAGCTGTACGCCGAGAAATTAAATAGTGATTCATATTAGTCTTTATTGGGATTTTGGGAGGCTACTTGATGATCGTGCGGATGCGGATGTGCGTGATCATGCGTGTGCGGATGCGTGTGACCATGGTCATGGTCATGGTCATGCGAATGACCATCGCCATGAGAGTGATCATGGGGGTGGTCATGATCATGCGTATGCCCATGCGAATGATCGTCTTCATGGCCGTGGTGCTTATGCTTACTTTGGTGATGAATAGGTCCACCCGCAACACCCGGTTGAATACTGTCGTGGTGGTCTTGCAAATAATGCAGCCTCAGCAAATCTAGGCCGTAGTCGTTCCCATTCGGTGTTCTCACTAATGTGTGGATGTGGAACTTTGCAGGAAGTGGATTCGTTAAAAAGACACCTGAATGATGGTCGAACTCAATCATCAAAACAGGACTTTGGATACGGTAGTAAAAAGTATCGTCTTCACCTGTACCGCCAATCCAGCAAAAGTGGGTATCGTCGATATGTCTTTCAACTTCTTCTAGTCTGGCTTTGCTGGGTCCTTCAGGTAATGGCGATACATAGGTTGCCACCAACGACATCAAGTCACGCTTTTGCGCAGATGTCATGTTTCTGCCTGCAAGTCCTTCATAAGGGATGACTCGGTTGTCTTGCAAAGCGCCGCCCAAATGCAATTGGTCAGCCTTGTGACGACGCCCCTCTGGCAAGTCGCCTCCAACAGAAGAGTGGTAGATGATGGCCTGTTGACGTTGCAAGGGAGAGAGCGATGTCATAAAAGACAGTCCACGCAACTCTTCGTCTTCGAACATTTTGAGCCCAGCCAATGGGCCTCTATCGATATGCGTTGGTTCTGCCCCCATAAAGGTGGGTGTAAGAACCATTTGATGGTTAACCACCAAACAATTCAGCGCCAAGTGGTGACCCATCAACTGCCACCCCCATGGCCCATCCAAAGAAGGCGAACCAAACAAAGTGAAGTTATAACTCCACTCTCCAAGTACTTTCGTGTTGCCCGTCAACTCACCCAAGAAATGGTTGATCTGCATCACATGACGCGTTTTCTCAAAACCACTTTGACTCAAGCTGGCTTGAATCACTCCCATCGCAGCGTATTTGAGACCATCGCTTAATTCTTCTAGACGTAGGCCATAGCGGTAGGTGTACATCTCTGTGTTGTTCCACCTTCGCCACTCACGCGCATCTAGGGGTAAACAAAGAGATTTGCGCTGCTCTTGGGTTAAAAGGTCCAGCAAATTTGAAGCGGCGTTGACCATCAGGTGAACTGGTGCGTTGTTTGGAGCTAGTTCAAAAAGCCCAGGAATAGCTACGCCATCTGTACTAATACCCTTGAAGGGCTCGCGATAGAGTTTGTCCCATGGCGTAAACAATAGTGCCTGCGGAATTGGGTTAGCCAAACCAGCATCCCCATGCTGATAAGCATCACGCCCTTGAAATGCCGCAACGCGGGGGTATTCCAGCGTAGGGATGAATGGGCGGAAATCTTTAGATTCTTTCATCAAATTAACTCTTTATTTAGTTACTAGTTAATTCACATCAATATTTGATGAACGTGCCAATTCTGTCCATTTACGAATTTCTTCATCGATTAGTTGACGAAAACGGTCCGGCGTATCAGGAGCAGCTTGAGCACCAAGTTGCAATAAGGTCGATTGAAAGGCTGGCGTTTTAAGTCCTTCGTTGATTGCGAGATTTAGTTTCGAAACAATGGCATTGGGAGTATCTGCAGGCGCCATGATTCCAAAAAAACTAGTTACAACGAAATTTGGCACACCTGCTTCTGCCATCGTAGGTAGATCTGAAAATTCAGGCTTTCGTCCAACACTAGTGACAGCGATTGCGCGTAGCCTGCCAGCATTTACTAAATTACGAACCGCACCAATGTTGTCAATAGCAAAGTCAATTTGTCCACCAATAATTGCATTGAGTGATTCGGCCCCACTTTTATAGTGGACAGTTGTAAATTCAATACCAGTGCGAGATTTGAGTAGCTCGCCAGATAAATGGGTTAAGTTACCTGGTCCAACTGCTCCAAAATTCATTTTTCCGGGGTGTGCCCTAGCGTATGTCAACAAATCAGAAACCGACTTTATGGGTAGATCAGGTCTGACGACGACAACCTGATAGGAATCAATTACTTTGGCTACGGCAACAAGATTTCGGCGAGGATCGTATCCAGCAGACTTAGAAGTAGCTGGTATGGTTGCAATTGTTGCAGTATTGCCAAATAACAATGTATAACCATCCGCAGCAGATGACGCTACAAACCTTGCCCCGATAACGCCACCAGCACCTGAGCGATTATCAATAATCGCAGGCTGGCCTAATGATTTTTGCAATCCATCTGCAACAAATCTAGCTAATACATCAGTTGGTCCTCCTGCAGCTGCAGGCACCACCAATTTGATGGGACGATCAGGAAAAGTTTGGGCAGCACTTGAGAAGACTGCGAGCACAAAAAAAGAAGATAAAAACCGTTTTAAGTTGAAAAGAAATTTAAACATCAGATTCACCTTGACTTTATAAAATCAACAATATCTTTTAATGCAGCCCAGCTATTTAAACTGTCTGGATTACGCTTTATGAAAGCATGAGGCTCTCCTGCGAAGCTCATTAACTTACAAGCACCACCCAGCTGCTTATAGGTGTTTACAAATTTTTCAATCATTGCAAATTCCAAGTTTTCATCTTGGGTACCTTGAATTAATAAGGCAGAAGGTAAAAAATTGAAATCTCTACGCTCCAAAATTCCTTGGGCGCTACCTAACCACATTTCTGACTCATCCGCCCAAAAAGCGTTATGGTTTTGAATCAAATCTTGTCGGTCATTTTTTAATGCCATTTTGAACCGCGCTAAAGGGTCTAGTACGGGCCAACAACCTATCCAATAAGCACATTCCTTTCGGAGAGCTGCTAAACCAGCCAAATGGCCCCCACTAGACATACCAACAAGGCCTACGTTGCTTTTATCCCCGCCCCAAGTATGAACATTAGCTTGAAACCAAGTTAATGCCAATTCAACATCAATTACTGCAATTGGATATTTAAAACTAGGAGGCATACGAAAATCAATTGCAAATACAGCAATGTCATTTTTTGCCAGATATTCACAAAATTTAGCATCTTGCAATCTATCACCGCTACACCATCCGCCACCGTGGATTTGCACAACAAACCCCTTTGGGATTGACTGATCTGGTAAGTAAAGCCTGCCATTAAGGGGTTGATTGTCAAAATGCGCGTATGGAATATCAATTGCCTGTACGCTAACTGAATCGTCCGTCATATGAGCGCTTTCGTGACGTCGTAGGTATATATCCATTCATAGCGTTCTGCAATCTTGTCTGGGGCCCATTCACGATCCACATAGGCCCTCGCTGTTTCAGGTTCAGCTAAAACTGGATTATGAAAACGTTTGGTGTTTCCTGCAGAACCATTCACGATTCTTGCTGTTCTATCGCGACGTGCATTTTCATAACGTTTAAGGGCAGTTATCGGATTTGATTCAACTTCCAGAGCCCTTGCCAACATAAAACCATCCTCCATTGCCATAGCGGCGCCTTGGCCAAGGAAAGGCAGCGTCGCATGACAAGCATCTCCTAGAAGGCTTACACGTCCAACGCTCCAGCGATCCATAGGGGGGCGAATCATCAACGCCCATTTGTAAGGAGAGTCTATTGATTTGATTAAAAGTTTTAAATCGTCATGCCAGCCTGGAAAAAGGGCCAAACAGTCTTCTACAGAGCCCGGAATATTCCATGACTCCTCTTGCCAGTCTCCATTACCTTCAGATATGGCGGCTAAATTCATCAACTTTCCGCCGTGGACGGGATAGTGAACGACATGTCCTCCAGGTCCTATCCAGTTTGTTCCAACTAACCGTCTCATTTTTTCAGGTAGTCGATCCATGGGAATTAGCCCTCTCCATGCGACTAATCCACTGTATATAGGCGAATCATTCCCAAATAAACCTTGACGAATTTTTGAGTGGACGCCATCTGCGCCTATCAAGACATCACCACGCGCAGTTCCCTGGTTATGGTGCAGCGTTACACCGTCTGTATCTTGCTCAAAACTTTGACAAGAACTTTTGAGATGAATTGCATCAGGCTTGATAGCACGCACACCATTAACCAAAATAGCAAGCAAGTCTGGACGGTACATCGTGCAATAAGGAAATCCGTATTGCTCAACGGATTTGACTCCCAAGTCAAACACAGGCCAGGTATCTCCCGTATTCCATAGACGCACTTCGCGTCCAGCTGCTACACAAGCCGTTTTTAGCGCCTCTTGGGCTAAACCAATTTCATCAAGAACCCGAAATGCATTAGGAGCCACATGCAACCCAGCGCCTACTTCTTTTAATTCACTGGCTTGTTCAAAAACTTCAACATCTATGCCCCTCTTCAGCAAAGACAAAGCAGCAGTCATTCCACCTAGTCCGCCACCAGCGATCAAAACTTTTTTTACATTTGAAGAATTACTCATAATTTCATTATTCTTTCGGTATTCCAGCAGATTGAACTAGCTTTGCGGCTCGCTCTATTTCAGAACGAAGAAATTCAGAAAACTGATCGGTTGTCATAGGGAAAGGCTCAGTTCCATAGATTGCGAGTGTTTTACGAAATTCTGGGTCATTTAGTATGGATGTGATCTCTAGATTTAGAGATTTAACAATTGCAGCCGAAGTACCTGAAGGAGCAAGAACTCCCCACCAAGAAGTGTTTTGAAAACCCGGATAGCCAGATTCTGAAACCGTTGGAATTTCAGGTGCTAATTGCGATCGAACAGGGCTAGTGATGGCCAATGCACGCAACTTACCAGTTGCAATAAATTCACGGGCACCTGTCAATGTGGCAAACATAGCAGGAATATGCCCACCAACCATGTCTGTAAGTGCTTGTGCTTGTCCTTTGTAAGGAACATGTACAAATGGCATTCCACTCACACTTCTAAGTAATTCAGCTGACATATGTCCACTTGATCCTTTGCCACCAGATGCAAAGCTAAATCCGTCTTGCTTAGTCTTTGCCAGCGCAATAAATTCTTTTAGCGAGTTTGCTTTTACTGAATCATTTATAACCAATATATTCGGTGCAGTTGCTAATGTAGCGACGGGTGCAAAATCCCGAATGCTGTCGTATGCTAAGTGCTTTGATAGAGCAGGACTAACAGCAAGCGTTGCACCAGCTCCAAGTACTAATGTGTATCCATCAGCAGCAGCTTTTGCAACTAACGCTGTAGCTGTATCCCCACCTCCTCCTGGACGGTTTTCAACTATAAAAGGTTGGCCAAGTTTCTGCGTCAGCTTTTCTGTTAATGCACGCGCAATCGCATCTGCAGGACCAGCCACGGGGAAAGGAACTATCAGTTTTACAGGGCGTTCAGGCCATTTGGGTTGGGCGTTTGGTGTACCAGCCAAAGTTGCCAAAGTTAAAATTAACAAATACCTTAAGTTTTGCCAAGACTTTCTATTAAATATCATTTTTAGTCCCCTTTGAAGTATGTGTAGACATTGAAATTTTTTAATTACATAAAGTAATTGATCATCAACCATTCATGCTTCTTCTTAGACGCATCCCATGACCGGTTATTCGGGCAATATGCCTATTTCCTTCGTCACATCTGTCCAACGAGCCATTTCAACCGATAAGAACTTAGCTACATCAGCCTCTGTCATAGATGAGTCAGCTAATGGCCCAATATTTGCAATTCGTGAAGACAGTTCTTTATCTGCCAATAACAAGTTCACTTCGCGATTCATTCTTGTAATCGTTTGGGATGGCGTACCCTTTGGTGCAACGATAGCAAACCAGCCGACCATATCAAAGCTCCCAAGCTTTTCCGACAGCGCGGGTATATTTTCCCAACCAGGCACACGTTTAGCCGCCGTTGTTGCTATGACACGAAGCTTGCCTTGCTTAGCTAATTGTGCAGTAGAGGCTAAATCTGCGACCATTGCGTCTACATGCCCCCCCATCAAATTTTGAGAACCCACGCCAACGTTGGCATAAGGAACCAAATTTGCAGCAGCTTTTGACCGCGCATTGAAAAGTCGAGCAATCATTCCACTGAACGTACGCGGACCTTCATTTCCCAAGGAAAACTGGCCATTCGATGCCTTGGACTTCGCAATCAAGTCATCTAAGTTTTGAATCGGTGAGTTCCCATCGACCAAGATAGCAAATGGACTTCGAGCAACAAATGCAACTGGTATGAAATCTTTTTGCGGATCGTAGGCTAATTGTTTGAATAACAAACTGTTGGTGATCAAAGCAGCCGTCGTTGCGAAATAAAAGGTGTAACCATCGGGTACTGATCTTGCCGCAGCTTGTGCGCCAATCACATTTTGACCACCCGGTTTGTTGTCAATAATAATTGACTGTCCCAGTGATTTAACCAAGCGATCCCCAAGCAAGCGCGCAACATTGTCTGGGCCTGATCCAGGCGGTTGTGAGAGCACAAATTTGATGGGTTTATCTGGCCAAGTCTCAGCTTGAGCCCAAGCATTGGTTCTTACAGCGGATGTTGCGATGGCCAACGAATACATGAATTGTCTACGTTTCATTTTTGTCTCCTAGTATTTTTTTGATGGACAGGTTATGCTAACTTTAAGGCGTCGAGTTGTGTTGTTAGATCTTGTGGAGTGTTGCAAACACCATAGATGTAGTGGTCGGGTCGAACGATAGCGGCTTGCACCCCATGCTTTTCAAACCACTTAGCCAATACACCCTCCGCCTCAGATAATGTGGATGAGCCAAGTTTCAAAACCTTCAACGATGCGAGGTAATGGTGCGTCGCAGCGCTCTTGAAATCATCACTTGCGGTTGTGCTCAACACAATCTTCCACCCAGCAGGATGAATATCATCCATAAGAGCTTTTTCTCCACCAGGTTGATTTAACAATGGTTGAGGAAAAATAGTACCTCTGGCTGGATGCACCACGGAACCCAGTAAGCCGACCGACAACGCCGGCTGAACATCTTGACGCGGCATCGGTTTCACGACGCCGCCACAATCTGCCAATAATTTGGCATCACGCGCACGAGCTTTAGCAACATCTCGCTCTGTGATGATCTTGCCAATGCCTTTGATACGAGTAGTCAGCTCCGTAACATGCGCTTTTCGCTCAGCGCCATAGGAGTCGAGCAATGTTTCAGCAGCACCTTCTCTGAGGACAGCTTCTAAGCGCCAACACAGATTTACTGCATCGCGAACGCCTTGACACATGCCCTGCCCTAAGAATGGCGGTTGTTGGTGTGCGGAGTCTCCGGCCACAAAAATACGTTTATTTCGCCATTCATCAGCAACCAAGGCGTGAAAACGATAGCTGGCTTGCCGCCACAGCGTTCCATCATCCTCCGTCAGCCAAGGTGCTAATAACTTCCATGTACCTTCAGGCGTTGCAACGTCTTTTGGATCTTCACCTGTATTGATTGAAATTTCCCAGCGACGGTGGTTGCCGGGACCAATCACATAGGTAGCAGGTCGCTCTGGGTTGCAATATTGCACGCTGGTCGTAGGCAATTTTGCTAATCCACGCTCGTTCACAATCACATCCACGACTAACCAAGGCTCATCAAAGCCTAAATCTTCAAGCTGGATACCTGTCAATGAACGTACAGCACTGCTGGCACCATCACATCCAATCACGTATTTGGCCTTTACCTGTGACGTGTGACTATCTTCATGTTGAAGAATCAAGGTTGCATGTTGTACATCTTGCGTTAAGTCTGTCAGTGTCAACCCAAGCTCTACGGTGACCGACGAATGAGAACCAGCATATTCACGAAGAATTTTTTCAACTGGCGGCTGAGTAAATACCACCGAGGGTGTGTGTGACAAAGGGTACGGAGCGGTAACGGTGGACATGCGCTTGATAACCTGTCCATCCACACCGTAATAGACAGAGTCGGTAAAAGGTTCGAGAAACGGTTTGATTAATTTACCGATCCCTATCTGTTGGAAAACGCGCGAAATTTCATGATCTAAAGCAATTGCTCTAGGCTTTTCATAAACATCGTGCAATTTGTCGCACACAAAGGTACGAATGCCTTGCTTACCCAGCAAGCCTGCGGCGATAGCGCCAGTTGGACCAAATCCAACAATGGCAACGTCGAACAGTTCTGGACTGATCTCTGAACCCATGATCAGATGACCTCAGCCTTGATCTTGTTACGAAGTAGACCAATGTTTTCGATTTCGATTTCGATCGTGTCATCGTGCCTCATCCAAACTGGAGGCGTGCGCGCCTGACCAACACCTGCGGGAGTTCCCATAGCGATCACATCACCAGGTTCAAGCGTCACACATTCAGTCAACAACTTGATGGTTTCAGCGACGCCCCAAATCATGTCGCTAGTGTTTGCGCTCTGCATCACCTGACCATTGAGACGAGTTTGAATAATTAAGCCCTCTGCACCAGCGGGCAACTCATCGGCTGTGACTAGCACAGGGCCAAAACCACCGGTCTTATCAAAGTTTTTACCAATCGTCCACTGTGGCGTTTTCTTTTGGTAGTCGCGGACTGAAATATCGTTAAAGCAACTGTAGCCAAACACACAGTCCAAAGCGTTTTCAATCGTTGCATGCTTGACGGTCTTACCAATCACAACAGCTAACTCGGCTTCGTAATCCAAACGCTCCGAGACTTTCGGAAGAATGGCATCTTCATTAGGTGCAAGCAGGGACGTTGCAGAGCGCAGGAAAAACCATGGGTATTCAGGTTTATCACGCCCCCCCTCTTTCGCGTGATCAAAATAATTTAAGCCAAGACAAATGATTTTTCCAGGCTCTGAAATGAGGGCTGAGATTTGCAAGCTCGCAATAGGCAAACGTTCAGCGTTTGAACTCAGCGCATTTTTTGCAGCAGCTGCCAAATCCACACCCGACTTCAATGCCAAACGAAGATCTGCATCGACTTGGGGCTGTGCTTTGTTGAAGTCGATTACGTGATCGCCATCGACCAATCCCAATCGATCTTTCCCATCCTTGTGAAATGTCATGAATTTCATACCGACTCCTTCAAGAATAATTTCTAAGAAACAAAAACAACCGTTTTTTGTGCATCTTTTAGTCGAGGACTCGGCGGTGCAGAAATCCCCCATTGATCGACACGACCTGGCGGCCAAGTCCAATCGCTTGGTTGGCCAGCTTTGTAACTGTCATCAATCTGCTGCACCTCGGCTGTGTACTCAATGACGACATCAAAAGGGCCAACAAAATAGTTGAAGGCGTTGTCCCCTGGACCATGACGGCCAGGCCCCCACTCAATTCCATAGCCCGCATCACGCATACGCCCTCCGCCTCGCATCACTGAATCTACATCAGGCATTAAAAATGCTATGTGGTTAAGGGCATCGTTATCTGTATCACCAAGCGCAATGCTGTGATGATCACTATTACATCGCATAAAAGCCATGATGCGCGTACGATCAGATAACGAAAAATCAAACACTGATTCCATGAAAGATTTAGTTGATTCAACATCATGGCTATTAAGTACAGCATGGGCCAATCGAATAGGTCTGTCCTGCACCTCATGAACATCTGCATGCATGACATCACCATAAACCAATTGAAACACTCGACCGTCGGGATCGATAACCGTCACGGATTGCCCTCCCCCAGGCTCAGTGACTTTTGCAATCGGCTTAAGTACTTTGCCCCCTGCAGCAACCGCTGCTTTTGCAACTTTTTCCAAAGCAGACAGATTTCTAGCACGCAAAGTGATGCAACGAATCCTGGCAGGTCCATCAGCATGATGCAGTTCTAACAAGTGATGATCGGCCCCTGTACCTCGGAAATAAATTGCCTGATCGCTCTTGGCTACTACATCCAGATGCCAAATCGATGTGAAGAAATGCTCAGCCGCAACCAAATCAGGAACGGTGAGGGAAACACTGCGCAAAGCGCTCACAAGAGAAGATGAATGTGCCATGCCTTACTCCAATTTAATTTATTCAATGCCAAGAAATCTTTTGGCATTTTTAGAAGTCAATTGCTCGATGACTTGCTCGTCAAATCCAGCTTCTTTGATTCGGTTAACAGGGTGTTTTTCATGAAAGTTAAACGGATAATCCGTCCCGATCATCAACTGCGACGAGCCAAATATGTGAACCAAATGGCGCAGGGTCTGGGTATCAAAAACCAATGTGTCGAAATACAGCCCCCTGACTTGTTCAAGCGGAGATGAATACACACTCTCGCGCAGGGCAGGGAAAACGGACATTGCTTGTTGCAACCGAGGTAACAGCATGGCTAAAGTTCCGCCGCCATGACTGAAGGCTATTCGTAACTTGGGAAAACGATGTATCAGATTACCAGTGAGTACTGAAGCTGCAGCCAACCCCACATCAGTTGGGTAAGCCAACACTTGTTGCAAAGGCGCGGGCCCAACCAATCTATCCATACCCGCAGGCCTTAGGGCATGCACGAACACGGGCATATCCAGAGCAACGCAAGCTTCAAAGAAAGGATTAAGCTTTGGATCCCCAACTACCAAGCCATTGATGTTGCTCCCCAGCTCGACACCGCTTAGACCTAGGCTGTACTTGATGTAGTGCAGCTCTTCGATGGAATATGTTAAATCTTGTAATGGCACGGCACCGAATCCCAAGATCTTTCCTTCTGACTCGTTAACCATTGTTGCGATTTGTTCATTCAAAAACCGAACCAACTGCTGACCATCTTTAGGAGAAAGCCAGTACGAGAGCAACTCAGGCATTGGCGAAATCACTTGCAGTTGCAAGTTCATGGCCTCAAAATCAGCCAAACGACGGGACGTGGTCCAACACTTGTTAGATACCGTTCTGTAGTTCTTTCCATCAATCATTACGTGACGATGGCAGTCATCTGCTGGCGCCATGGAAGGCCAGCCAGAAGGGGTTGCTCCTCCTAAGTATTTAGGAAACTCACCTGGAATGACATGGGCATGTACGTCAACGCCACAACTACAAGGCATAAGGATGCTCTGGCCGGAAGTCAAACTAAATGATTTAAATCCAGCGCGTCGGAGAAGTCAGGGATAACTTTAGCTCTTTGGGCCAAGGCGAACATCTCGTACATGTCAGCATCTCCGTTAAGTTTAATAAAAAACTAATTATTTTGAATAGATATGCGAGTCTATTCACCAAAGCATCATTCGTCCAGCTAATTATTTGAATACATAATATCCACTGTATGGATATTAGATCTCTAGACTTAAATCTGTTGGTGGTGTTTGACGCAATGCTTAAACACAAAAATGTGACCAAGGCAGCCGAAGCGATCAAGCTTAGCCAACCCGCAATGAGTGCAGCTATTGCAAGGCTCAGAGCTCTTTTTGACGATCCTTTATTTGTTCGGACTGGAGCTGGCATGGTGCCCAGCCCAAAGGCGCAAGCTTTGAGCCCAAGTATTCGGCTAGTTGTGCAAACCATCCAGACAGAAATTCTGTTGCCAAGGAAATTTGATCCCTCTCGCAGCGATCGCACATTCACGCTTGTAACACCAGACATTGCGGAGGTAAATTTTTTGCCTCGATTACTGTTGGAGCTAGCAGAAAAATCTCCTCACATTAACCTTAGGACCCTTGCAATGCCAAGGGAGGCAGCCGCCAACTCGCTAGAAACTGGAAACGCAGATATGGCAATCGGCTACTTTCCAGATCTACATAGGACTGGATTTTTTCAGCAAAAGTTAATTACAAGCTCGCATGTATGTTTGTTGCGAAAAAAACATCCAGATGTGGGCGAAAAACTATCAATGGCACAGTTCACAGAGGCTTCACATGTAGTTGTTAAGCCAGATGGCAGAGAACATGTATTTGAGCAATTTTTACAAAGCAAAGGCATCAAAAGACGCGTTGTTGTGGAACTATCCCATTTCATGAGCTTATTGCCAATCATTGAAACATCTAATTTCATAGCAACCGTACCGAAAGATCTCGCTAATTTCTTCGTTAGACATGGTGAACTTCGATACGTTCCAACGCCCATGAAATCGCCTACCATCGATGTACATCTTTTCTGGCACCAGCGATTTCACAAAGATTCAGCGCACATTTGGCTACGGCAGGTGATAAATCAACTGTTTAATCAGAGAATATTGGACAACTGATTAATCTTGACGCTTCACAAAGCTTATGAACGACCTATGCATGAACTTACATTTCCAATTTAGCAACTTCCAACCGTCCAGATTCTTGACTCCCTCGTCTACTCAGATATAAGCAAGCATCCAGCGTGAATCCTGATATGGATGCAGTTAGCTGGTTAAGCAACAGCCTACGAACTACAAACCAATCGCACGTGTTATTCCACGGTTTTCAATTCCTGGGCTGCTCAAATGATCAAGTTCGAGCCCCGCGTGTGGATCCGAACTTCGGCCCCAACTGGTTCGAGCCCCGCGCCTAGCTTCAAATTTCCACGTGCAAAGTGACAGCGCTGAGTGCAAAATCTACCAAAAAACTGTAAAGGATGTGTCCGGTATTAACTGTTAACTAAGTCTCAGGATGTACATCGCTGATTTGTAAAGTAAAGCCCGCAAAAATAATTTGCGGGCTTTCTTTTTTTAGCTCTCTGATGGAAGGTCGGTTTGTACGCGTGAAAAAAACAGGGTTATCACCCGCTGCGATGTGATGTGCTCGAAATAGACTAAGACTACGTAACTCAAGGCATCAACCTATGACTGACTTTACAACACCCACTCGACGCCAAGCGCTTTCAATGCTCGCCGGAACAAGTGCTGGACTGGTTTTGCCGCAATCATTTGCGCAGTCTGGCAAATGGCCCAACAAGCCTATTCGGATCGTCGTGGCCTTTCCGCCAGGCGGACTGACAGACGCCTATGCCCGCATGTATGCGGAACAACTCACGGCAAAGTTGGGCGTGCCTGCGGTTGTCGACAACAAACCCGGAGCTGGTGCCATTATTGGCATTGATACCGTTGCCAAATCGGCTCCAGATGGATACACCTTGTTGATGACCACCTCAGGCACGGTATGGCAAAACCGTGTTTTGTACACCAAATTACCCTACAACCTGGACAAAGACCTCACCCCTGTGGCCAATTTTCCATCGGGACCTTTGGTCGTCGGCGTTTCGGAAAAAGTACCTGCCAAGACCATTCAAGAGTTCATCGAGTTTGCTAAAACCAACCAAACCTCGATGGGCACTTATGCCCCTGGGTCTTATCCCCACATGGTGGCAGATCAAATCAACCGCAACTATGGCAGCAAAATACTTTCGATTCATTACAAAGGTGAAGCCGCCATGTGGATTGATGTGGCCTCCAGTCAACTGCAAATAGCCGTTGGCAGTTACCAAGCCTTCAACACAGTTGCAGGCCGAGGTGTTCGCGCTATTGGCGTGACCGGCTCTTATCGTTCACCCAAATTGCCAGATGTGCCAACCTTGGTTGAGCAAGACATGACGGATTCTTTGGTGG
>Ga0209084_1001635_pt1 | contig 18452 bp, 29 predicted proteins | sample C_130820_MF_Meta_FD_187309 | JGI IMG/M metagenome (GOLD analysis project Ga0209084, IMG submission 187309) | Freshwater microbial communities from Lake Croche, Canada to study carbon cycling - C_130820_MF_MetaG (SPAdes) (version 2) | ecosystem: Environmental > Aquatic > Freshwater > Lake... | reverse complement strand
GGGCTTAAGAAGTTAAACCCGAACCCTAACTCAGAAACTACTACCCCATCTCGTAGTGTACAACGTCGCCTCGCATTCCAAAAAGGGGAGCCCATCCCCCAATTTGATCCAAAGGACGTGTAAGTCATTGATTTACTTAGGATCGTAAGTCGTTGATTTTCTTGGATTTATAGTTGGGTATTTTTGTAAAAAGGGCTTGCAATCGGTTCCAAAATCCGTATAATAGATATATAGGGTAGTGAAACGGAGCAAGTATGAAGTACGAAGTTTATCAGATGCATTTGTCGGACAAGGTTATTAACGAGGTAAATCGTTTGGGCCACGCAGGTGCCGCTAAAGTCTATCCTGAGTACGAAGCATATCAGGAAATGCACTTTGAGGGTAGCAAGGGTTTCAAGTCCACATATCTTCAGTACTTCGGCAAGGTCGCTGAAATTGAGGCTCAAGACTTGGAACAAGTGTTTGAGATTGGCAACGGCTACGGTGACCAGACTAAGATTACCCGTTTGAAGCGTATGCATTCGGTAAGCGTTGGCGATATTGTTGTAGCCGATGATGGTCGTTACATGATGGTAGACGGTATGGGCTTCAACGAGGTCAGCGTTCTTGTATAAGGTTGCACAATTTGGAATGGGAGAATAAGATGAAGGTTCGTAACATGATAGATACTTCGGTAGCTGACTCCGTTCTGAAGGAGTTCAGAAAGTTGGCCCGCATCTCTGATTCGGTACTAGAGATGGATGTTCATTCCTATATCAATGGGCGTGAGCAGGGTTACGCGATCAATGAATCTTTTGGTATTAGCAAGCGCAAGGTAGCAGTTGCCGAGTTCCGCAAAAGCGACGACATTGTGGTCTATTTTGGCAACCGTGAAGATTTTGAGAAGAACACCAATATCCCTAGTGAAGAGGTGTATGCGAAAATGAAGTTGTTTGACTACAACAAGTCTGATGGTGCGGCTGACTTTATTTTTGATTATTTGACTGGAGCATAATTACTGCGCCCGGCGCCAATGTTTAAGGTGATGCATGAAGTATAAAATGTATTGTATCTTTGCTAAAGAGAACATTCAAAAGATGAATGGAGTACGCGGCAAAATGTGTACACAGGCAGGTCATGCTTATCTACATGCCTTTTGGGATGCAACCATTCTCAATGCACGGCACACTGCAATTGCCAAACCTGAAGTCTTTGCTAAGAAGCAGGAACAGGCTATAGCATATGCTAACAGCGACCATGCGTACAAGATTACTCTCATTGTGGATACGGTCGATGAACTAAAAGCATTGCAGGAAGCATACCTAACTGTATGCGGAACTGCGCTAGTGACTGACGCAGGCTTTACCGTGTTTACAGAACCAACTACGACTTGCCTTGGCATTGGACCAATTAGGGAAGATAACATTGGCGATGATTTGAAAGCACTAAAGACTTTTTGCTGAATTTATTTTTGATTATTTGACTGGAGTTTGATAATGACTAATCCTTACTGTAAGGTAGTGGGCACCTGCCCCGTGTGCATTGGAGCTGGCAGAGTGCCAGCTGGTGATAGCAAGTACAAGAGTATCATGTACGGATATGATAAAGTCACTGATACACTTATGTGCAACAATTGTGGTGGACAGTACATGTCTCTTACGCCTAGCGGTAAGGTTGCTCTTCGCCATGATAATAACGAACCGTGTGTGCATGAGTACACTGGTACTAATGCTGGTCGATGCTTAACTAGTTATACTTGTAAGCATTGTGGTGATTGGCATCAAATTGATTCAGGAGATTAAAATGGAAACTATTACTAAGATTGTCGGAGTTATTGTGTTTGGCACACTACTTGGGGTTGTTCTTGGGTTGCTGATGAGTCTACCCGTGATGTGGCTTTGGAATGGGTGTTTGGTTCCTGCTATCAATGGGGCACATGAAATCAGTTGGCTTCAGGCTTGGGGTATTTTGATTTTGTTTGGCTTCTTGTTTAAGAGTCCGGGTTACCATAGTAAGGACTAGTAGAATGGATCGCGTTATAAAAGATGGTAAAGTTGCAGTTGTGTATAGTCCCGGTTTTGGTAGTGGCTGGTACACTTGGGCGCTCCATGATGACCTTTCTATGATCTTTGATCCGGGCCTAGTAGGATTAATTTTATCAGGTGATAAGGAAAAGATTGTAGTCTACATTACATTGAAATGGCCCAACCAGTATAAGGGCGGGGTAGATGATTTGGAAGTGGGCTGGGTTTCGGTAGGGTCCAAGTTTCGTATACATGAATATGACGGATCTGAATCTATAGAAATTCAGGATAAAATGGATTGGGTTGTGGCTTGACCTTGAAACGATTTGGTAGTATACTATGTTCTCTAGTATTAGATGCAGGGTAAAAAAATGATTGCAGTTCAGGAAGTTACAGTTTGGGAATCTAGTTTTCAACCCAATCACACTTACTTGCTAGATGGTGACCGTGCCCATGCGTATATCCCAAAAGGCACTACTAAGGTCATTGAACTCAGCAACCCGTTACGCATTGACAAGCGTGGTCGCAAGTTTGTTGAACTGAAAAAGAATCCTTTTAAGGTCGAAGCTGAACCTACACTTATTCGCGTAACTGGCAGCAAGGGCGATACTTACTTTGTCGATCCTGTTAACAAGACTTGCACTTGCTCGGGATTTACGTTCCGCGGTCGTTGCAAGCATTTGGATGCAAATACATGAAATACATTAAACTAAATCCCAACTACACAAAATATGGTCACCGGCACGGGTTTAAGTTTGACCCCTATATCTATGGTAGCGAAGGTAAAGCCCGTGCTAAAGCCCGTGCAGTAGAAGAGTTTCTTCGGAGCAAGTACGGTTCAGATTCGGACAGATATTGTAGTGCGTTTTTTGGTGGGAGACCCAATGAGTCAAGTCAGTATTGGGTCACTTTCAAGGGTAAGGACAGTTTGGTTAGTTACATCATGCTGAAAGTCTTGTAATTACCATTTTATTCTGATATCATAATACTATGACAATGCATATGATCCGCGGGGTTAATTCACTAAGCACTCGCAAGCCTAAATTCAAGATGACCAAAACTATATACGCACAGCGGCAATTAGATTGGCGTGAGCATAATGATTGGCTCAAGCAACAGCATTTGCCAAAAATTAGTTTTGAAGAATACTGCGATTCTAGGTTAGGTAAAGTTAAAAAGCCAAAGTATACTCCTACGACAACTCTAGTCCACACAAAACCATACCACAGAGAAACTCCCTATATACCTAGTCTGTCTAATACTAAGGGCGGCACTACTGCGCGGCAAAAACCTATGGTTTATTCCGGTGAACGCACTCTGCTTGGCATTGCTGTGATGCACAAATCCAATCTTGTACCAGTGTTTAGTACAGAAGAGGCTACTGAAATTTCTAGAATGAGGCGCGGGTAAGATACATAAATATGTGATAGGAGATAAAGTATATGAAGTCAAAAATACTTGCTTTAGCAGCATTATTCGCATTCGCAACAACCGCAATAGCTGATCCAAATCGGAATCATCATGGCTACGAACATGATAGGGACCATCATGAATGGCATGATCGCGGTGGACATTTTGGTTGGGGAGAATTTGTAGGTGGGATTGTTCTTGGTGGTATCCTTGCCCATGAAGTTAGCGGTCGCTATTACGATAATGACGAGCAAGAAGTTCGTCAAATTTGCAATGACTACCCAGTAGTCGATCAATACGGGCGCTATGTATTTGACAATATGGGTCACCTAATTGTCGAGCGTCGTTGCCGATGGGTACAAGTAACTCGTTACGGACCGTGGCCTTAAGAAGTAAATAATGAAAATTAAATTGGTGTCCGATCTTCATTTAGAATTTTCGGACATTACGATCAACAATGATCAAAATTGTGACGTTTTAGTGTTGGCCGGAGATATTCTTACAGCCCAAACTTTGCATGACCATGATCTTAACTCAACGTCAACACTTGCCAAACGGTTTCACGGCTTCTTAAAGCGTTGCTCGGACACATTCCCGCATGTAATTTACGTTGCGGGAAATCACGAATTTTATCATGGTAAATGGATTGCTGGCATAGATCACTTGCGTGAAGAATGCGACAAGTATTCAAACGTTTATTTTCTTGAAAAAGACACAAAGGTAATTGATAACATTACCTTTGTGGGAGGAACCTTGTGGACCAACATGAATAAACACGATCCTTATACTATGGCAGTTATTACAAGACAGCTAAACGATTACTACTCTATTCGTAATGATACCAATGGATATAGAAAGATAAAGCCTTTTGAAACGGTTGAACGCCATATGAGTACACTTGATTACTTTAAAAAAGTAATTGAAAGTGATCCAAATACAACTTATGTTGTAGTAGGTCATCATGCTCCGGCGTGGCCAAGTGTTCATGAGCAGTATCATGGTGATTTTGTTATGAACGGTGCTTACTACAGTGATCTTTCAGAGTTTATACTAGATCATCCGCAGATTAAACTTTGGGTACACGGGCATATGCATAATCCTTCTGATTATACGATTGGCGAGACTCGCATCGTATGTAATCCACGAGGCTATTACCCCAGTGAAGATACCGGTTGGGATATCAATAAAATCATAGAGATAGGGTAACAAGTTAACATTTTGTTATCCAAATATCTTGCAAGTTAATGATTACTATAGTACTATGTGCATACGGTGTCTAATAAACATCGCATCAACAAAAGGAAATCGAAATGACTATTACTAAGCAAGCACGCCTCTTAGAGGCACTTCAGAACGGTGAACAGTTGACTGCTAAGCAGATCACTGCACGTTTTGGTATCGCCAATCCTACTGCAACTGTGAGCGATCTTCGGTTCGCTGGGTTTGCGGTCTACGCTAATCAGCGCACTAACAGCAAGGGCCAAACTTTAACCAGGTATCGTTTGGGCGCCCCTCGTCGTGCAGTTGTTGCTGCTGGCTACAAGGCATTGGCAGCTGGTCTAGTCTAATTAGACTAGAAGGTCTGACGGGAGCCTAAAATCCCGTTCACTAATAATAATGAACATTATACATTTACTATTCAGTAAGCTTGGTCGATATAGACTAATTCTCGACCGTCGTACCGGTTCCCCATATATGCACCGGTACTATTTATTTTTGAAGGACCGTCAAAAGTTTCCTTTCAATTTTGTATTACACAAGATTGTTAAGAGTGACGATCCTATTTTTCACGATCATCCATGGGGTTATCTTACTATTATACTTTGCGGTGGTTATTGGGAACACACACCTGTCTTTGATAAAGATGGGGCAATAGTTTCAGAAACTCGCAAATGGCGTGGACCGGGCAGTATCATTAAGCGTAGTGCTAATGATTATCATTGGCTTGAGTTAGATAACGGGAAACCAGTCACTACACTGTTCTTTATGGGTAATCAAGAGCGAGAATGGGGATTCCTAATTGAAGATATGAGTAAATACAAATGGGTGACTCATAATGAATACTTATCAAACTGGCAACATTACAAGGTATCGTAATTGATATGATACATGATTTAATAATTTGGATTGGTGGTTTTAGTTTGGGTTTTTGGATAGGCGAGATATATGTACGGCGCCGAGCAATGAAACTGCTAGCCCAAATAGTGTCCAATTTTCCCGATATTACCGAGACGTTGAACGTTACCAAACTAACAGAAGAACATAGTGAAAAAGAAACACACCCATTACACTTTACAGAAGAAATAAATGGGTCTATCATGTTATATGATGTCAACACTAGTAGTTTCGTGTGTCAGGGAAAATCACTAGAAGAACTTGCTCAAAATGCAAAGAACTTTAAACATATAGCCCGCAGTATTGTTAGGCATGCAGATGAACTCTTGTTCTTTATTGATGGTGAAGTAAAACGGAAATTTAATGAAAGCAAGTCTGGGTAAATACCGAAAAACCCGCGGTAGAAAAATCACAGTTGAAATCAGTCCCGAGGATACTTGGGGGCTAGACTTTACGCTAGCTCTTGTTATTCTTCCGGCTCTTATTCAACTACGACAAACTAAAAATGGTGTCCCAAATGAATTTGCCGAAGTGGGCGGTGAAGATTGGAGTAGTCAAGAGTCGTTTGATTTCTACAAAGAAACATATGATGAGTCATTCAATCATCAAGTCAAAGAATGGGATACTGTCATGGACAAGATGATTTGGTCTTTTCAGCAGATTGCTATTGAGAATTATGATTCAAAGTACCATCACGGTAAGCATGATGTTGATTGGGTGCCGAGCGGCACGATGTTTAATCCAGTAACTGGAAAGAATGAATTATGTGCAGAAATGGTTGACAAGGATCCAAACGGTCACTGGTATGACTACGAAGGTCATCAGGAGCATGAGCGCAGAATTCAAGAAGGTATTGACCTGTTCGCTAAGTATTTTAGGAATCTTTGGGACTAATGGTTAGCATCGACGCAACATATGATACGACTATAGAACTTCCGTACGGTCAGTTGAAGCCGTTAATCGAGTGGTGCCAGCACAACTGCGAAAAGAACTGGTACTTTGATGTGATTAATATGGTCGGAGAGCAGTCTGGAAGTTACTCGTTTAAGTTTGAAAGTGAGCGAGATTATCTAATCTTTTTAGTATGGAAAAAATGAAAGTATTCTATTTTAAGCGAGAATGTAAAAACTTTGATGACATCATCAAAGATCCGGGCATACGTAAGCATATTGACTATAAGATTAGTTGGACTAACCATCTCATTCTAGCATTCTATGATGACGAGAAAATTGGGTCTATCTTCTCTTATATCGTGTTAAAGTACGGAGAATACATTATTGAAGATACTGAGATTATCCCTGATCGTACTCCAGTGATGTACAAAGACTATATGCCAGTAGACAAAAAAGGGTATCTAAAACGGAATCCTATTGCTAAATAGTATGATGCGTATCATAGAACTATTTGAAGAGAAAAAAGAAGAAAGAATACCCCATTTGTATCTAGATATGGATGGGGTTCAGGCCGACTTTTTTGGAGAGTGGGCTAAAATGCACGGGGTCAGTTCCTATAAAGACATTGCTGACGCCGAGCGGTCAATCGTAGATTTGGCAAACTCAGGTCCGGAAAAGGTGTATAACTTCTTTGCTGACCTAAAGCCATTGCCGGGCGGACAAAAAATTATTAAATGGTTGCATAACAACAAGATCCCGTTTACTGTATTGAGCGCGCCCCTGAGAGGTTCTTACCAAAAATACAGTATACTGGGTAAGCAGGACTGGCTTAATATGCACAATCCGGGCGCCAGTGAGAAAGCCATCTTTACTTCCCTAAAGTATAAATATGCTTTGGACAAAGATGGAAATCCTAACGTGTTAGTTGATGACCACGGCAAGTATTTAGATGCTTGGAGAGAGCATGGTGGAATTGCTGTCAAGCATAAAGATAGCAACACAGATCATACTATACGTCAACTAGAACAAATATACAGTAAGTTTCTAGATAAATAGTTTATACGGAGACTTTTATGAGCGATATTAGAAAATTAATGGAAGCAATGGAAGATATTTCTGAAGGTTCAGAAATGATTGAAATTAATGATAGTTTCCATTTTGAACTAGGCGATGATCTGTTGATTGAAACCGGTGTAGTCGCAGTAGGTCCAAATGCTATTATTGTTGAAGCGGATCAAAAGACGTTAGACATTCTACGTGAGCATTTCATTCTAGAAGATTTTGAAGAGCTAACAGAAAGTGATATAATTGACTTTCCAAAAGACCGAATTTCTTCTTCTGACTCAATGTCAATGGGTTCTCCGGGTAAGGTTGTAAAATTTCAAAAACCTGAAGATTTATATACAGAGTTCAAGCATTCTAAATTTTTTCCCGGTAATATGCCACGCGATAAATGGCTGCAAGCTGCCATGCATTTTATCAGTAAGCGCCGCGGCCTTACGGACATGAATGATATTAGGTCAGTAGCGGCTGAACTGTATCATCAGCATCTTCAGCTTGATGAAGAACTTAGTACGATCATGAAGTATTCTGGATTAAAAGAGCCAACACATCAAAGAAAGCAGAGAGGCGAAGTAGAACCGGTAGATCGTACTGATTATGACATTCCCGCATTTTTGCGTAAGGCTGACAGAACAGGAAAGAAACTAAGTCCTGAACTAGACGCGCTTACTGATCCAAACAGAAACGATGAATCAAGGTATCCTCACGTTTCTATGCGTATGGGTTCGGATAGTGATGCTTCAAGCGCGGGCTCTTACAAGATGGGAGAAACGGTGCATCGCCCCGTTCTATCAAAAGTAGATCCTTCATACAATGACGAGGAACACAGTGAGTACGATGCTCACAAAGAATTAGACAAGTCTCGCAAACTATCTTCATCCAAAAGAGTGCAGGGTTACGACCCGTATAATAGTGGTGAGATTGACGAGGGTGATGTAATTCAGGGTCCTTGGAATACGGTGCCCACCAATGCTGAGACCCGCCAAGCAAATGATAAAGAGTGGGAAGTAGCAGAAAAATTTGTTGAACAGCTAGCTCGTCATAATAAAAAGAACCTAGACTTAGCTGGCATTGGTGTTGACGCAGCAACTGGAAACATACGTATTCATATTATCAATAGTGATAGTTCTGGCCCGATTGGACACTATGGCGTTAAGTACATTCTTTCGCCAAATGGACTCTATATTAGTGATGAGAGCGGGTTAGAAGAAGCCGCTCCTGATTGGAATAAGATGGCAGGTGCGGTTGGCGGGAAAGATCCAGACGCTAAAGCAATAAAGGGAGTTACTAATTTTGATGCTTTGTATAGTCAAGTGGTAGATGAGATTAAAGATGCTGGTGTTAGATTTCCCGATGACCCAGTTTATGAAATTGAAAATGCTCTAGAAGAGGTATCACGTATATTCGGAAAAGTTAACGTAAGCAACAAGGATGAATTAGTAAACCAAATCCTTAGAAAGATGGCCGCCGATGGTAACTTATATAAACTTTGGGACGATGTGGGTGATGTAGACGATTTAATACCAGAAGCCAAATATCACGGTCGCGAAGTACCACTTGGCAAGAAGATGAAGGGCGACGTTAAGAAGTCTAAAGTCTATGTGCGTAAGCCAAATGGCAAAGTAGTCAAAGTAAATTTTGGCGACAAGAATATGCGGATTAAGAAGAATAGTCCGTCACATCGCAAATCATTCCGCGCCCGTCATCATTGCGAAAGTCCCGGACCGCGATGGAAAGCTAGATACTGGAGTTGTAAATCTTGGTGATGCATGACCGATAACTGCGATATGTTTGAAATTTTACACAATGCCAGTTAATAAACCAGGACAAGAAAAGCCGAGGTATGAGATTATTACCCAGGAAGATCCAAATACCGGGGATATGCTAATACCTATACCTAAACCCCTGTTAGACCAATTAGGTTGGCAAGAAGGCATGAATGTCTCTTTCAGCGTTGATGATCAGGGAAGAATCTACATGAAGAGGATATAGCATGATTAATACAAGCGGGATAACATGGACATCCAATCCAACATCCAATCCAACAGTTGGGCAAGGGATTGTCAACGGCGCATATGTCACCTCATTGAATGGCAGCATGACAACTACCGTCAGCGGTGCTTTTGGTCCCGTAGGACAATCATCGCTTAACTGGGGTTCTCTCGCCAGTCCTGTCCACCCTTCAATCAGAGTGTCAGGTGATGCTGAATTTGACGGTGATGTAAAAATTAAAGGCAAAAGTCTGTCTGAATTGATAGAACGTATAGAGGCACGATTGGGCGTGATACATCCTAACAACGAACTAGAAGAGCGATGGGAAGAGTTGCGTCAGCTTTCGGTTAGATATAAAGAACTAGAAGCTGAGATCAAAGAAAAAGAGCAGATGTGGGCAATACTTAAACGCTAACAAAGCGTAAACTTAAAGGAGATAATGAGTACGGTGGCAAAAGAAACAGGTGTTAATATGCAAGGGGAAGTAATTGACGTTCAACGAAACGCGACTTTCCAAATTAAGTTAGATTCTGGACATACCATTATGGGATATGTCTCCGGTAAGATGCGTAAAAACGAGATACGCATACTGATGGGTGATAGAGTAGAGTTAGAACTAAGTCTCTACGACCTTACTAAAGGTAGAATAACTCGCCGTCTATGATCTGAGCGGGGTTTTATATAAACTGATAAATATCTTAATGCGAGATATTATCACAATACTGGAATCCAAATCCAAACCCCAGGACATTGAAATTGTACCTCTAAACTTTGCCGAAAGCGAAGTTTCCCCTGTATTTTCAAAAGCCGCTCTTGAACTGCACTACGATAAACTCGCCAAGGGGTACGCAAAAAGATATAATAATAGAGAAGGCGACAGGGAGTTTAACTATGCTGGGGCCTTCTTACACAATACGCTATTCCCTCAATTCAGAGAAGTTAGAAATAGCAATCCGCCCAACGGACCAATCAAAAGCTTTATAGATAAAAATTTCGGCAGCTTTGACGATTTCAAAGATGCGGTAGAAGATGTTGCTATGAAGATTGAAGGGTCTGGGTGGGTTTATCTAGCACATGATGGCACAATCAAGACGATCAAAAATCACCAAGTCAAGGATGATATCATTCTATTGATAGATTTTTGGGAGCATGCCTGGATTCTAGATTACGGTTCAGACAAAAAGAAATATCTAAAAGAACAATGGAAGATTATTAACTGGAATGTAATCAGCACCAGGTGGGGACGGTCGTTATGAGAGCATTAGTGCGTGATAATTTAGCCAACAAATCTGTAAGGAATTAGTAATGAGAGCCCATGAATTTATAACTGAAAATGTTGATAGAAGTAAATTGCTGCCTGATCAAGCAGATGCACTGCCCGCAACTTATGTGATTCCAAAACTTTCTAACAACGATGCATATTTACAATATAGATTTGGTGTTGCTATTGCCGGTGCAAAAGGAAAAAAGCAACGTGAATCTGACGGCATATCATCTTTAGCTAGACAAAGCGCATTTGGAGAAAATGAAGTTGTAGTTAGTTACGATACTAACGTTGAAGAATGGATTGATGATGCGTTAGAACAGTTAGGAATGTCACCTAGCGATAAGAAACTAATCAGCACTCCTACTTCTATTGAGACAAAAGATGTTGGTAAAAAGAGCCCAATGCAATCATTCAAGGGTTATGATAAATGAAGTCTAGTGAATTTATATTAGAGACAGCAATAAGATTGTCCGGTGCTGACACTGAAGACACGCCAGCCAAAAAGTTTATTAGAGAACTACGTGCAGGTCCGCATCGTATAAACCCACTAGATCCTTCTATGACTATAATAACTAGCACCAAAGCGGGATTTTCACAGGCTGAACTCAAATCTGTAGCGGGTAATCCTACTAGAGTGCATATTAGTTTTTTCCAAGCGTATCCCCAAAAAGCAGGCATAGGTTCTGAAGGAATGCAAGCATTACAAGACATGGCCGCAGAAGATGGTTTAAGTTTAGAACTGTCAGTGTGGACTAAAGGCAAAGTAAAGCCCAGCATACTTAACAAATTCTACAAGAATATGGGATTCAAATCCAGTAAAGACGGGCTGCTAGTTTGGACTTCGGCTAATACTAAACAGGTAGATGAAGCTCGCAAAAAGAAAGACACTATCGGGGACTGCTTTGAGGTCGCTGGCAAAAATATGATACACCCCCAAAATCCTAATGTGATGCTAGTACATGCATTCGTTTCAGGACAAGGCCCGCTCAGTGGCAAAAGATTTGAACATGCTTGGAATGAAATAGGCGATGAAGTGATTGACAATAGCAATGGTCGCAATATACACATGCCCAAAATAGTGTACTACGCCATTGGCAATATTAATCCCAAGGATCCAAATGAGTATAGAAGTTATAATCACAAACAAGCATTACATCATCTTGTAACTACTAAGCATTGGGGACCTTGGGAATTAGGGGCAACTTCTAACTCGCTATATGAGAGTGCTGACATTAAAGCAATGCAGGATAAACTAGCAAAGTTGTTAAATCAAGCACAAGAAAATCATAAATTATATAATTTAGGCAAACTGTCATTAGTTCATGGTGTAATTCCCGGCCCTTGGAAAGAAATTAGAGAGTTGCAAGCACAAATAAGAGCAGCCAAAAGCGCAGCTAAAAAATCTACTTTATCTGAATTGCGGGATAATCCTAAAGATAGCGGCGGAGAAAAGTACGGTTATATTTACACGCCGCTATATGAAGTTACTCCAAGCGAAATGACAGAAGGTGGATGGGATACTAAAGTAACACAAGGTACTGTAATTAAACCTGCTATAGTCAATGCAGCTTTGAAAGTAGCCAATCGCTTTATTAAAGAGTTTAATGCATTCTTAGACACTAAAGGTATTGGGCATATAAGTATGGGACACCCCACTGGCAGTAGTGCATACCATGACGTAGACCCTGAAGAAACAATTTACGGTGATATTGATTTACAAATTATTGTGCCCGAGACTGCAAACATGACTACTGCACAGTCGCAGAGTTTTTGGTATAAGCTAGAAGATGAATTTGTAAAGACCATGAAGCCTAATTATGTTCATGAAGAAAGCGATGCAGGTCATCCTATACTTAAAATAGGTGATACTGATTGGGTGCAGGTTGATCTTATGCCCCATCCTGAACGTTTGCGTACATGGGGGCGTTTTCGTACCACCCCCGAACGCGGCATAAAAGGATTGCTAAACGGTAACATGTTTAGTGTGTTGGGCGAAATGCTGATGATGAGTATTCAACACAGCGGAGTGCAATATAAAGAGCGAAACAGCAAAAAACAGCCGTATGCCACTACACAGAAAGACTACAATCTAGTTACGTTGACAACTAATATTGAAACATTTGTGTTAGATATATTACGTCATGAAGCTAACGAACAAGGATTAACTAAAATTAAAGTAGACCCGTTATTAAAAGCTCATCCCGGTAGCGATATCAATAACGTTAAAATTAGTAATCTAGTTAAAGCAATCAAGGGTTTAGCCAAGAGTTTTGCAATTAATAACATGTATGGTAAAGAAGATTTAAAGCCATACAATAATGAACAAGAATTTTTAGACAAGTTTTGGGAGATATATTCAGGTAAGGCAATGAAAGATATTTTAGCTAAAAAACGTGAAAAAGCAGATACACCAGAAGCTATTGCCCGTGCAGAACAAGACAAACAAAAAATACTCAAAGGTTTGGCTTATGTTAAAAATCAATTTGATATCCCCGGTACTAATACACTAGAAGAAACTTCAAGTATTATGAGTTTAAATGAAGCTCACCCTAAAAACTTAAAAGATATTGAATATTTGGCTCAACGAGCAGGATACCGTCGTTTAGGAAAAGGAGTAGACGCTACTGTATTCATCAAAGGTAACGGTGAGTATGTTATCAAGATACTAACTGGAGCAAACTATGACCCTGCAGACAGTGCTAGAACTTTTATAAAATTCTACAGATTCTGTGAAAGCAATGCGGACAGTCCATATCTACCAAAATTTGGACCTATCAACAAGATCAAACTTGGTAATACTGAACAATCTGAAACTTTCTATCATACTTCTATGGAAAGATTACAACCCATAGCCGATATGAATTGGAAAGCTACGAACTTTTTAATACGCCAAGTTGGTGAATCTTTAACTTGGGATGAAGTAAGTCAAATGATACTTAAAGGTACTTTTAGTTACGAGTACAATGCTAAGAATATTGATCTTTTAAAGTTGTACAAGAACCCTAAACTAAAAGAGTTTATGTTGCAAAATCTAGAGCAGTGGAAAGAAATATTCTATCTCATAAAGTTATTAAAAAGAAAGAGGGGCAATTCGAGCTGGGACCCGCATCGTGGAAACATAATGCAACGTGCTAATGGCACTCCGGTGATCATTGATCCATGGGTAGATTAATATGAAAGCGCGTGAATTTCTAATCAAATATAATGAACAACTAACCAAACAAATAGTTAGTGATAAAATATTAGATGAATACGAAGATAACGATACTGCTGTTGCTATCAAGAAATTGGCTGATGAAGCCGATTATTATAGAATAGGCGGGGGAGTGGATTCTGAGATATATGTTAATGATAAGTCACCCGATGTAATAAAAATATTGATAGGCGGGTATGGAAGAAAAACTAGCGAAGCTGCCATGGGATTTCTCAAATTCATACAGTTCTGTAAGGCAAATCCAAACTCAATACATTTACCCAAATTTGGCAAAGTTCAAACAATCACTGTAGGAAAAGAGAAAGTATATCATGTTAGAATGGAAAAACTCTACCCACTCTCAGAAGATGAAGCACAAGTTGCTCACATTATGACAACTCGTATGAATCCGCAAGATACTTTTGATGATCTTATCTATACTATACGTAATCACGGGAATGCGGTACCGGGAATGAAACCAGAAGTTATAAAAACGGTTAAAAATCGCGCAGCCAGAGAAGAAAAGATAGCAATAAAAAATAAATCAATAATTCCTGTAATTAGAAAAATAGAAAAATTTATAGGTAAATCAAAAAATATTGAAATAGATTTCAATGAAATGAGCGATAATATAATGAAACGAAAGGATGGCACTTGGGTAATTACCGATCCATATGTAGGATAAATTATGAGAGCGCGTGAATTTTTAATTGAATATGATAGACAAATAACCAAACAAAAGTTTGGTGATAAATTACTAGATACTTTCAAAAAAGAATCCCCCAGATTTCAAAAAAATGCATTGGGCTATTCACTATCCTATACAGGCTATGTCGAACCACAACTTCAGAAAGCTATAGATGATATCATTAAAAAACTTGAGACTATGGATCCCACTGCTCATAAAGAGTATGTACCGTGGTTAGCAAAAATATATATTAATCAAAATAATAGACCGGCACTGCCGTATGAGCCGGCTCTTCTACTACATTTAGAAGATATGGATGCTAGTGCGTATGCTGCATTAGAGAAGTTTCATAAACTTAAACAGCGTAAGATGATTCAACCTCCCAATAATGACATTAATAGATATAAAACATTTAATGAGTTTGAAACCGCAATGGATAAGGCTGCTGATCCTTTTACTAAAAAAGAAGAAGAATTGTCAAAAGGTGAAGGTAAAGTAGTATATGAAGATCCTACAGTAAGAGTTATACAACCTGCTAATGAAGCCGCTGCTTGTTATTATGGTCAGGGAACTAGATGGTGTACTGCTACTACTAGGGGACAAAATTATTTTCAGCATTATCATAATGACGGACCACTCTATATTTTATTGCCAAAGAAACCAAATTATGCCGGTGAAAAATACCAAATTCATCTTGAAAGTAGTCAGTTCAAAGATCCACAAGATGATGATGTAGACCTCATCTATATGTTTAAAAGATTCCCTGGATTTTTTCAATGGATAAAAGATACGGATCCTAAGGTAAAAGACTATCTTATATTTGTTTCAGATGAGGCAATTAACAAAATAACCAAAGTTGTAGCAGAAAAAGTTAAAGAATATACATATGATACTATTATAGAATGGGAAACTGAAGATGACGGATTTCGTGATTGGCAAGCAGAATTAGCAAAAGAAAAAGGCTATATCGATGCTGATGGTGATGTAGATTGGGATAGAGTTAATGAAGATGATACTTTAACTGATTACGCAGAATACAATGACGATGCTAGGATACTGCTTAAAGATGCTGCTGCGTTTTCTGAAACAGGCGCGCAGGATGTCTTAGACGCTGCGGCTGCGGCTGCGGATGATTCGAGAATTAATGATCTAGTTGATGCATACGCATATTTAATAGATGATACCTTTCTGAGTAGTCCAAGTTCAACCGCATCTAGGAAAACTTCATACGACACTAAATATGGTGGACATTTAATTGGTGAACTACTTAAAGCTAATCTAGCAATTGTAAAAAAGGGTGCAACAATTCCAAAGACATCACCATATAAGTTAGTAGGAAATGCCGGCGATTATGATGTTTATAGCAGAAATTTTGGGCTAGGGGACGTAAGACAATGACAGACGCAATTCAAGACCTAAAAAGATTAGCCGGTGTCACAGATTATAGGGGTAAACCAACTTCTACTATTCCCGTTGATCGTAGCAAGATTACTGCTACACCCGGAACTGACGCTTGGTTTAAAGCAATGTTTCCCGTTAATGACATGCAAATGCCTGCAGGATTTAGAGGACGTAAAAAATGAGGGCAAAAGAATTTATAATAGAATCCGTTACGTTTACCCCGGCAGTTGAAAAAGACTACGACGGGCAAAAAGTATGGTCTAGCCAAGATTGGGAATCCAAACAAATGGAACCTTGTTGGGCCTGTGACGGCACCGGAAAAGAAACTTATAACAATAAAGAGTATTCTTGTATGCGTTGTCACGGCAAAGGTAAAACTGAAGAATGGGGTAGCGATGCGCCAGAGTTAAATGTAGCCAATGCAAATGCCGGAACAATCTTAAGTATGATGGGATTACCGGTACAGCCGGGAGAATACAGCGGACTAATACATAATAAAGATTTGCCTAAAATTATGCGTCGATTGATCACACTAAAGAACACTTCTACTGAAAAGCACACTAGTCCTAATACTGTATCTCAGGGCCCAATGGGCAAGCGCACAGATGATCAAGGTATAACACATATAGGCAGACAGGGTCCAACTATGTATGACATGGGAGTAAGTCAAGAACAAGTAGACCGTTATCTAGATACTCTGATAAAGATGGTCAAATTCGCGCAAGAACACAACGCAAGCATCAGTTGGGGCTAAATACTAGTATGATTACACTTACCGAGTCGGCTATTACTAGAATATCTAAAGTATTATCTGACGAAGGCCCAACCGCAAAGCTAAGAATGTATATTGAAGGCGGCGGATGCTCTGGTTTTAACTATGGGTTTGCGATAGATAATATTAAAAACGAAGATGATTTTGAAATTATTGTAGGATCTGCAAGTGTCCTAATAGATGCGATTTCAGCACAATATCTCGAGGGTGCGGAAGTAGATTACAAAAAAACACTATTAAACGAGAGTTTTGTCATAAAAAATCCTAAGGCCAAGTCTAGTTGCGGGTGCGGTAGTTCTTTTAGTATTTGATAAATACAGTATAAGGATTGCTATATGGCCATTGCAAACATTCAAAACATTAATATTGGGCTTCCTAACGAATCGGTAGGGAGCGACTCATTATATACTGCTTTTAATAAAACTCAGAACAATTTTACCACACTTTTTTCGTGTGCTAGTCCTTATAATACATTTGTAGGTGGCAAAGGAATAGCGACAAGTGCCAATGCTAATTCAATAACAATAACTAATACCGGTGTAAACAGTTTATCTGCTGGTACTGGGATAATACTATCGAGCAGTAACGGTGATATCACTATTAGTTCTACTGGTGGCGGTGGAGGTGGCGGCGGCACAGTTACTAGTGTAGCGTTAACACCAGTTTCTAGCAATAGACTAACTGTTACGAACTCTCCTATTGTAAGTTCAGGAAGTATATCAATTGACTTAGCACAAAGCGGAGTTAATGCCGGTTCATATACTAGCCCATCTATCACTGTAGATGCATTTGGTAGAGTAACTAGTGCTGCCAACGGGTCAAGTATTGCTAATGTAAATGTACTTCCTGGAAATGGAATAGCTGTTACGAATTCTAGTGTTGGCGCAAACTACCAGTTTACTGTCATTAATACCGGTGTTACTTCTATTGTCGCAGGAACAGGTATACAGATAACCGGAAACGGCACTGGTCGTGTAACCCTGTCTGCACTTTCAGGCGCCGGCACTGTGACATATGTGGGAGTAAACAGTAGCACATTAAGTATTTCTGGCAGCCCAATATCAACTACCGGTACAATCACAATCAATTTACCGCAATCATTCTCAGTATCAGGAAACATCACTGCCGGCAATATTACGGGAACAGGCAACGTTACAGGTGGTAACTTGTTATTTGGTTCGGGTCAAGTATTAGGTACAGGCAATATCACAGCAGGTAATTTAAAGGTAAACAATTTTTCTAATTTAGGCAGTGTAGGCAATATTTATATTGGTGGCGGTAGCAGTGGGCAAGTACTTAAAACTGATGGCGCAGGTAACTTAGCTTGGACATCAACTCCCCTTGCTGTCACAGAGATTCAGCATGGTTTTAGTAATGTCACTATACCTACTGCCAATAGCAATGTTTATATCAATGCTAACTCCGGCAGTGACCAGCAATGGGTATTTGATACTACTGGTAACTTGACATTATCAGATGCCGGTATTTTATGGAACAACGGCGGATTAACTACGCTACAAGCAGGCGCTGATGGAGCGCAGATAGGTAGTAATGACGGGCAATCATATGTGATTGCTAATGCTAATGGTACATACATGCAAACATTAGCAGATACCACAAATAGTTTATGGCATTTTGGTACAGATGGTAACTTGA
>Ga0209084_1001632_pt1 | contig 18478 bp, 42 predicted proteins | sample C_130820_MF_Meta_FD_187309 | JGI IMG/M metagenome (GOLD analysis project Ga0209084, IMG submission 187309) | Freshwater microbial communities from Lake Croche, Canada to study carbon cycling - C_130820_MF_MetaG (SPAdes) (version 2) | ecosystem: Environmental > Aquatic > Freshwater > Lake... | reverse complement strand
GAGGCGACACCAAAGCCAACAGTACTGAAGGGATAGGCATCTCCCGGTTAGCGACGGATTAAACAGTGGGCTGTAATAAGAGTAAGTCAATTGTAAGCAAGTGGTGTTGCTAATTGCGTTTCTCCCCGGTTAATATATTTTCATATAGAGTTATATTGAAGCATACTGTTTAAACCGCGTCTGTCTATAAAAAGCAGGCAATGGCGAAACTAATAGTGTGGTTCAATATAACATATTATGCTCAGTTCGTCTAGAGGCCTAGGACAACGCCCTTTCACGGCGTGAACAGGGATTCGAATTCCCTACTGAGTACCATATAAAAACACACTACTCGCAGGACTGCCGAATCGGTCTGTGACTCCTAGTCGTAACCAAGCGTGAGAACTTGGGGAGTGCGATTCTCATAGTGTGTTTCTATATAGTAAGTTTTGGAGACGTGGCAGAGTGGTTGATTGCACCTGACTGTAAATCAGTTCCGTAAAAAGCGCGGTGGTTCGAATCCATCCGTCTCCACCAAACATTGTTTATGGTGTTACATAAACAGCAGCCTGATAGCTATACAGGCCCGATAGACGGAAAGTAGGATACCCGTCACTATATTTTGCTTCGTTAGCATAGCTGGCCTAATGCGCTACCCTGTCACGGTAGAGATCAGGGGTTCAAATCCCCTACGAGGCGCCAAGTTTTGTAAGTGTAGATGTTGAGAAAGCATGGTGTCGAAAGCCATGTGAGAGAATGGTACGAGTCCAACAAAATTGCAACGCTCAAGTATCAACTATTACTACGTACCTCTATCCTGTCCGCGGCTTAGAAGAAAATACAGGTAGAATGGTAGCAATGAGTGAGGTGCTACTACTTACAAATTTATTACTGCGGGATTAGTTTAATGGTAAAACAGCAGATTTCCAATCTTCGGTCAAGAGTTCGATTCTCTTATCCCGCTCCAAGTTTATTCAAAATGTTTATTGCTCGGGTTCTCAATCTGTTCATAAATTCAGATTCAGTTAATACCCCCTTAGCAAGATTACATTTTCTACAAGTCACTTGTAGGTTATCGTATGATGTAGGACCTCCCTTTGATTCAGGTATAACATGATCCATGTGTATCTCAGCATCACGCAGGTCCTCATCACAATATACACAATAATAGCCATCACGCTCTATTATTCTACGGCGTAGATTTAATGGGATGCGGGCTTTGTTTTGTAACATATAAATAATATTTATAATGGTAATGCCCTGGTGGCGAAATTGGTAGACGCACCAGATTTAGGTTCTGGCGCCGAAAGGCGTGTCGGTTCGAGTCCGACCTAGGGCACCACAAAATTTAATAATAATTCTTCAGTAAATGAATTCAAATCATTTCGTAAAGTGTTATAATCAAAATGTTTCTTAAAAAGAGATTCTATTAAATCTTTATAATGATAATTAGTTATGATACTTTCATAATCTAACTTCGGATCAGACAATATGTTTGGTAAGCTATCAAAGCGAGGGTCATTATAATCATTAATTACAAAATTAATGTTATGCTGAATTAAATATTTTTTTAGTTCAATTTGCATATTGACCCCTCCCGCTTGATGCAAGATGCTATCTAATTTCAATGTGCTAGGCATTTTGCGTATTTCAGAATATACAAATTTGTTTTCAATTGTATTATGCCAAATATTGTAATCTTTGCTAAATTGCAAACTGCAACATTGATGAAAGAAATCAGGTCTTTCTATCATATGGATATAATCATATTTTTCAAGATGTAAGCATTCAATAGTTGCATTAGGTGCAAAAAGATTATGACATAATATCTTAACTATATAGTTATCTTTTGCTAATAGAGCATTAGCTATATCTAAAAACGGTACATTGTTTTTTAAATGTTGAGTAAAAAATTCAAATAAACAAGTTAAACTTGGATATTGTTTTGACACTATATGAAATAGGATGGTTGATCTACTTCTTGCAGTTCCGATAATAGCTATTCTCATAGATAATATTTATAGATGAGTTTATGGTATATAAAATAACTCGCCTTGACTGATGGCGTATAATGAGATAAGTAATCAGTCACAAAATTTCGGGGGATTGATGTAATGGTAGCCTGGGACCTTTGCAAGGTTTTCGCAACAGTTCGATTCTGTTATCCTCCACCAAGTTAAGGATCGGTTCAGCAAATTTATACATTGAACTTTTAATTCAAACCGTAAAAAACGATCCTGTTATACCTAGTGTAAATAAATGATGGAAACTATCATTTTAATTGCACTAAAAGAAGAAGCACCCAATCTATCAAAACATTCTAATGTGTTTTATACGGGGGTAGGCAAAGTCAATGCAGCTAGCACAACTGCTATGCTAATTGAGCGACATAAGCCTAAACGAATTATAAACTTTGGTACTGCTGGAGGAATTACTGTACATTCAGGATTTCATCAAGTGTCCAAGTTTGTTCAAAGAGATATGGTTTGTTGTGAGTTGGGAAGTCAACTAGGACAAACACCCTTTGAAGATGGAGTAGTATTAGATTTAGGAACGGGTATCACTTGTAGTACAGGTGATAACTTTGTCACTGACCCTAATCTACAAATACCCGCCGATGTAGTAGATATGGAAGCATATGCTATAGCAAAGGTGTGTAATAAGAATAATGTAGAATTCTTGTGTTATAAATTCGTTAGTGATAGTGCAAATGATGATGCACTAACTGATTGGAATACACAAGTAAGTAAAGGTGAGACACACTATATAAACAAGTGTGCAGAGTTAAATATACTGCGTGATTAGTTCAGCGGAAGAATGCTACCCCGACACGGTAGAGGTCAAAAGTTCAAATCTTTTATCACGCACCAAGAATACGATAAATAATTACGCGGGGAGGGTAGTCACCACACCGGTCTCATAAGCCAGGTGCATCGGCAGTGCGAATCTGTCCCCCGCATCCAATAACACATATGATAGATTATATCTATACCTTCTTTGCTATCTTTTTTACTGATATCTTTTATACATATTACCTTAAAGCGGTAAATGAAGATAAAATATTAAGGGCAAGTTGCTGGTCAGTTTTAGTATTTTTAGTTGCTTGTTCAGCAATTATAGAGTATACTACTAATCATATGTTATTAATTCCAGCAGCGTTTGGCGCCTTCTTTGGCACAATGGTTGGAATGAAGTTAAGAAAAAGTAAAGAATAAACTCCGTATTGCGTAGCCTGGTAGCGCACTTGGTTTGGGACCAAGAAGCCGAGGTTCAAATCCTCGTATGGAGACCATTTTATATAGAAAGATGTTATGAGTAAAGGTAGTAGCCCAAGACCGTATAGTGTAAGTCAAAATGAATTTGGATATAATTTTGATAAGATATTTCGTAAGCCCTCTAAACAAGAAATTGAGGATGACCAAAATGAGCAAGAAGCATTTGACTATATAGTAAGAACATTGTATAATACTGAAGAAGGAGATAAACAATGCAAGTAAGAGCAAAACATATTTTAGTTCAATCATTGAACGAAGCGGTTACATTAAAAGAAAAGATTTCAATGGGTGAAGATTTTTCAGCATTAGCAAAGATTCACAGCAAGTGTCCAAGTGGGCAGAATGGTGGTGATTTAGGAAGTTTTCAGCGTGGACAAATGGTAAAGCCTTTTGAAGATGTTGCGTTTGGTATTGATGTTGGTCAAGTTAGCGGCCCAGTACAAACACAATTCGGTTATCATTTGATTCAACGCACAGGATAAAAGTAAGCCTCGTTAACTCAGTGGTAGAGTAGCGCCTTTACACGGCGAATGTCGGCAGTTCGACCCTGTCACGAGGTACCAAATATAAGCGGGATTAGTTAAATGGTAGAACGGGACCTTGCCAAGGTTCGGACAGGAGTTCGATTCTCCTATCCCGCTCCAAAGATTTTTAAACCACCGGAGATAGTAATGATGACTGAAAGCAGAGCAAGATATACTAGCCAAGAGGCTGTAGAGATGATTGGTAATCGTTTTGAAATGGTTCTAATCGCATCAGCAAGAGTTAGGGAACTCAAGCGCGGACATAAATCTAAATTAGATAAACCCACTACTGCAGGACCTACAGTCATTGCACTAATGGAAATCGAAAAAGGCCTAGTAGGCCGTGAGTATCTTAAACAATTAAGATAAATTACCCAAAATACATATACAACAAAGAGATTTTGTTATATAATACACGTATTAAAAGATTAAAGGATCGGTTCAGCAATTTAACAATTACTGGCTGATGGTCAGAGATAACTTCACAGATCATCAAGGTGAGTTTGGATTTCTCACTTGAAACAAAAAGTACAAAACGATCCTGTTTTTTATATTAGGATGCTTCCAGCAAATTTAAAAACTTTACTTGAAATGAAGCAAAAAAGCATCCTGTTGCATAATACACACAGAAAGGAGAAACTATGCAATTCGCAAACGCAATACTAAACCAAGAGGCTCGTACTAGTAATGGTATGAAGGCTCGTGAATCAACTGCTAACGCATGTGTTGATTTGTTCTATAACATCGGTGCAAGCCGTGGTAAGAACATCATCCCTCAATTTACCGCTGCGTATGTTGAGAACCCAGACCTAGCATTGCGTATCGTCCAATGGGCACGTGATGTTCGTGGTGGTGCGGGTGAACGTGAATTGTTCCGTCAAGTCATGTTGCACTTGGAAAAGACCAGTCCTGCTGATGCTGCTCGTCTTATCACTAAGGTGCCAGAACTTGGTCGTTTTGACGATTTGCTAGTTTTTCAAACTAAGGATATGAAGGCTAAGGCTTACACATTGCTTGGTGACTACTTGCGTCAACGCAATGGCCTTGCTGCTAAGTGGACTCCACGTAAGGGCAAGATCGCGGCTGAAATTCGTGAATTCTACGGTATGACTCCAAAGCAATATCGTAAGACACTGGTTGGTATGACTACCGTTGTTGAAACACAAATGTGTTCTAATGACTGGGATAACATCAATTACAGTCACGTTCCAAGTGTAGCGCATAGTCGTTACAAGAAGGCTTTCGGTCGTCATGGTACAACTTATGCTGAGTACATCACTAAGTTGGTTAAGGGTGAAGCAGGTGTGAAGATCAATGCTAACGCAATCTTCCCGCACGATGTGTTGAAGGGTCGTATCACTGGATACGGTGCATCAACCTGGTCTAAGACCGAGTTGGATGCTATTGAAGCACAATGGAATGCATTGCCTAACTATGTTGGTGACTCAAGCGTGTTGCCTCTAGTTGACGTAAGTGGCTCTATGACCTGCATTGCAGGGAAGAAGGGTTCAGTTACTTGCCTAGAAATCGCAGTTAGCTTGGGATTGTATTTTGCTGATAAGAACAAGGGTAAGTTCAAGGACTGCTTTTTGACTTTCAGCGACAAGCCAAAGTTGTTGAACCTTAAGGGTTCAATCAACCAAAAGATTGACCAAATGGTCAGTTCTGATTGGGGTATGAGTACAAACCTACATGGTGCGTTCACTCAAATTCTTGACACTGCTGTTAAGAACAAGGTATCACAAGCAGAAATGCCTGAAACTTTGATGATTTTCAGTGACATGCAATTTAACTTCTGCGTTAAGTATGATGACAGTGCAATGGAAATGATCGCACGTAAGTATGCCGAAGCAGGTTACGATTTGCCTAAGGTAGTTTTCTGGAACTTGAATGCTAGCGGAAACGCTCCAGTTGAGTTCGACAAGGGTGGTACCGCTCTTGTGTCAGGATTCAGCCCAGCAATCGCTGCTAGCGTATTGGGTGCAGACCCAGATGCATTCTCTCCGGAAGCAATTATGCTTAAGGCTGTGATGAACAGTCGCTACGATTTGGCGTAACAGTCAATGAATCAAACAATGCCCGGTTTGCCCGGGCATTGCCATAACTTGACAACTAATGGTGAAGGTGATATACTATGACTATGCGTAAATTAAGTGAAAACGGAAAAGTAGCAGTATTGTACAGCCCTGACTTTGGTGCTGGATGGTACTCATGGAACTTGGACTATCCAGAGATATTGTTTGACCCTGCAATGGTAAAACTTGTAGAGAAGGAACAGTATGATGAATTGGCTACTTATATAGAATTGAAGTATCCTGGCATATTTACGGGTGGACTTAGACAATTGCAAGTAGAATGGATAGAAGAAGGTAAAAAATTCCGTGTAGTAGAATACGACGGATCTGAAAGCATAGAAGTACAAGACGATATAGATTGGATGATAGCATAAAATACTAAAATATTACGGAATGCGATAAATACATTAATAGAGATAGGAAATTTATTATGGCATTTGATAACAATACGTACACCGTAAGAGCAATAATTGTTTGGGAAAAAGATCCAACTATAGATTTGCCATGGGATATTCTTGAAGAATTTAATCAATTATTATATGATTCTTTTCAAAATGGATTAGTTTCTTTATCAAAATCTCAATCTACCGATGGCCTAACTATTAGTCGTGAGATGAAAGATCGTCCTACTGCTGAGGAATGGAAAACTAAAACGGAAAGTTTAATTGAAAAATACAACAATCCAGCCAAGATGGTAAGTTACACCATAGTAGATATTTAATAATTATTTAAATTTATCATTGGATCCTGGAGTTGATCCAATGATATTACCTATTAGGTTATTCCACACTATTGTATGCTTACAAGGCCCAAACTTTTCATATAATTCTTTGCCGTATATAGTTTCATCAAATGCTTCTTTTGGAATTGACTCCCATCCATAACTTCTAGCACGTAATTCAACATTATCAAATCCTAACTTTTCTAATATTTCCTTTTTTAGAACAGGTAATTTTGAATAAGGATGATTATGTTTTTCATTATCATACAGTTCTAAATGTGTTTTTATGAATAGCATGTTAGAATCTATTGAATGGTTAAGCATATTCCCTATACCTGAAATACTATTCTCATTCATCCAAATGCCATAACAAGAATAACTATTACGATGTGGACTAAGCATAGGTTGATGTGTCCATGGCCAAGTATAATCACCAGAAAAGACAGGGAAACCTTGACATTGTTCAATCAACCACATATGTGAAGCTACGTGAGGATTTAATATAGTATACGGTTCCATATATTTAATATGATCTCCGTTTCCAAAAAATGCTTTAATATCTAGGTCAATTAATACTTGAGATAGATTGTGTTCCCTACAAAACTTTTCACTATAATATAAGTCATGGGTGTTTATTGGAAATCCATTAAACATTAATCTCATCGTTATGGGTCTGCATGGGATGTTTTTTTGTAGCATTGCTAGTAATACACATTCACTATCTAACCCACCGCTATACAATACATCAACGAATTTGGTTTGCTTATGCTCAACATGCATTGCAAATATATCAACTATATTTGTCAATCCGGTTAATTCTACATCTAATAATTCAAGTGTATAGGAGTTTTCTTTTGTTTCTCTATTTGAAATAAGTGTATGTTTTTTGTAACTGTTATGTCCATCGTTCCAAACTGTTGTTTTTTCCATACAATCCTCTTGTGTTATAATATGATTTATGCTATAATACAGAATGGAAAATAAAATAATGTTTAAAGTAATTGCTACTGATGTAGAAAAAGAATTTGATACCCTTGATTTGGCTATGAATTATGCTAAAATTTTGGGTAAGTTTGTCACCATCAGTGGTGGCGAGTTTGAAATTGTAGGACGATTTGGTGTTGATAGTGTAGTAGATGGAAAGACTCCTGACGGAGTAGCATACACTTGGAACAAGGCAAGCAGAATCGGCCGAGTAAAGAAAGAACGAAATGGCTAATAAAAAACAAGGTAATTTAACAGCACCTCCACAATGGTGGAAACATTTGAAAGATTGGAAGCGAATCTTTTGGAAATCTGAAAGACAAGCACAAAAGAGAGATATCTCTAAAAGAGAAAAGGAATAATATGCCAGCAGTATTTTTAGTTAGTGACACACATTTTGGCCATGCCGGAGTGTGTAGGTTTACAGAAGCAGACGGGGTGACAAAGATTCGCCCATGGACTGATCCAAATGAAATGGATGAGGAAATGATTAAGCGTTGGAACGACACAGTTCGTCCAAACGATAAAGTATATCACTTAGGTGATGTAGTTATTAATCGTAAAGCATTACCAACTATGGCTCGCTTAAACGGAGATAAGGTTTTAATTCGCGGCAATCACGATATCTTCCGTGACGATGAGTATAGATTATACTTTCGTGAGTTAAGAGCATATCATGTTATGAACGGAATGATTTTAAGTCATATCCCAATTCATCCCGAATCATTAGGCCGTTTTGGAGTTAACATTCACGGACACTTACATTCAGGCAGAGTAATGAGTGATGGCGTAGTTGACGTTCGTTATCATTGTGTTTGCGTTGAGCAAACCAATTTTACTCCTATTTTATTTGAAGATGTTATCAAACGTATTGAAGCAGAAGGTGGGTCAGTTGGCTTTAGAAACGGCAATGGCCCAACTATGTGATAAATAAAAGAAAGAGGTACCCCATGACAGTCAATAGAGCATCTATGGAAGCAGCAGCAATTCAGCAGCATCATGCATTGGTTCGTAATGAAGAACGACACCAAGAACTGCTATCCAATGACCGTCATGTAAAGGAACGTCTTAGGGACAACGAACTTCACAGAATAGAAGCCAATCGTCGGATGATGCGGTCGGGACAAAATGTAGATAAGCTAGCGTAGGACTTTCGGGTCTTACTTTTTTGGATTTAATTTAATTTTATAATATACGTATAAATAAGAATATCATGTTTCAATTTATAACAGACCTTTCACACACACTATTAAGTTTTATAAAAGATGACCCTGTCCGCCCTGAAATTCCTAAAGATTTTAGAGTAAGTGATGGTAGAGTTGTTGCAGCATTAACTGATGAAGAACAACAACCAGAAGCAATGGTTTGTGTTAGCTTCCATGACTTTGTTCCCGAAGATGTTGCAGGTTTGCATAAAACTGCTCAAGTGCCTACAACGGCAATATTCTATACTATCTGGAGTTACAAGAGTGGTAAAGGTAAAGAATTGCTTTACAGAGCAGTAAAGGGAATACAAGAACAATATCCTAGTGTTACTAGATTTGTGACATTGAGTCCCAAGACAAACATGGCCCGTAGATTCCATCTAAAGAACGGGGCTATCATTTTGCGTGAGAATATAGATACAACCAATTATGAGTATCTAACCGAAATCCCCAAAGAAATCCCAGAAAATAATACTTGACATTAAATGGTTTTGGGTCTATAATATAGGATTAGACGGTTGAAACTTGACATTAACACAATGTCATAGTATAATTTCTAATTAATAGAAAGTTAAATTATGTCTTTATTTACGGGTTTGATAGCAAACACCTATAAGTGTTCTATTTGTGATATAGACAAAGAAAAATCTGATTTTTTGTTTCATCCCACGCTGAATGTTCAACTTCATACATTCTGTAATGATTGTAGTGATAAACATTTAATTGAACAAGCAATGACTACTTGTTCTGTTTGCAAAATTTCAAAAGATGAAACACATTTTCAGCATTATGCCACACGGTTCAAACGTAATGGCATGCGTTTGCGAGTTAATACAAATTGTGATGAATGTTTAAAAAAAGAATCAAAAACTTTAAGAGCAATTAAAAAAGATAATCCGCCCCCACCATACTTAACACCTTGCCCGCAATGTAGTAAAATAGTGTACAAAAAATCAGAAGATATCCCTGATGGGATTGACGGTACCAACGGACCATGGCAATGTGATCACGACCACAAAACAGGTGAATTTCGTGGCTACTTGTGCAAAAAATGTAATACTGGCACCGGTCTCATTGGAGACAACGCGGATTATTTTAAAAAGGCATTGACTGAGAAAAAGAAAAGAAAAAAGAACAAATGAAATATAATAACCCAATTAACTTTACTATTTCTAAATAGTAGTATATAATACATACATGACCTACAAATACGCCCTCATTGATACTGCCAATACATTTTTTCGTGCCCGTCACATTGCTGCACGAAGTAGTACAGTTGACGAGAAAATCGGAATGGCAATTCATCTCACATTAGCAAGTACTAATCAAATCGTTAAACGTTTTGGAATTGATCATGTTGTGTTCTGTACCGAGGGAAGGTCATGGCGTAAGGACTTCTATAAACCTTATAAAGCCAATCGTGTTGTAGATACAATGTCTCAAACTGAGGCTGAGGTTGAAGAAAATAAAATGTTTTGGGAGGTGTATGCAAATTTTATAACCTATCTCAAAGACCGCACAAACTGTAGTGTCCTGCGTGATCCTAAGGCTGAGGCTGATGATCTCATTGCCCGCTGGATTCATTTGCATCCAGAAGATGAACATTTTATAATTTCAACAGACAGCGATTTTTACCAATTAATTTCTCCCCGTGTAAAACAATATTCGGGTGTCACTGGTGAATTGATTACACTTGAAGGCTATTTTGATGATAAGGGTCGTCCAGTCAAAGATAAGAAAACTAAAGAGCCTAAACTATTAGAGGATCCACAATATCTGCTATTCAAGAAGACCATGCGCGGTGACGCAACAGACAACGTATTCAGTGCTTTTCCCGGGGTGCGTGAAAAAGGTTCAGCAAAGAAAGCTGGATTGATTGAAGCATATGCTGATCGCCATAAGCAAGGCTACACCTATAACAATTTGATGTTGCAACGCTGGTCCGACCATGAGGGGGTTGAACATCGTGTGCGTGACGATTATGAACGCAACCGAACCCTCATAGATTTGACAGCACAGCCCGATGATATTAAATTGTCAGTAGATACAAACATCCGTGAAGGTGTGCGTAGAACTAATGTTCCTCAAGTGGGCCTACACTTATTAAAATTTTGCGGGAAGTATGAACTTAATAAAATTGCGGACAACGCAGAAACTTATGCTAGGTGGCTTAACAGTCCTTATGTAGGAGTATTGAAATGAATAACAGAGTAAGAGAATTAATTAAAGAACATGGAAGTGATTCTAGTGGTAAGTGGGTAGCAATTGATAAAGTACATTTTATTGCCGAATTGATTGTTGAGGAATGCTTGGATATTTTAGAAGATGAAGATGACGGTGAGATTCAGGGCAAAAGTGCTCGCCTTGCTGCATTAAGGATCAAAAAACATTTTGGAGTAGAAGAATGAAATTTAAAATTTGCGGAATAGATTACGAAGTAAAATATAAAACCTCAGAGGAAATGCAAGGCACAATTGGTCTAGCACGATTCAATGACCAAGAGATTTGGATTGGTAATCAATTTACTGAACAAACTAAAAAGATTGCACTATGGCATGAAGTATTACATATACTAGACCATGCTTATAATCTTAAAATGACCGAAGAACAGGTTAAGTTTCAAACACATGCATTAATTGCACTAGTAGAAGATAACCCGGATGTGTTTAAACCTTGAAGGAGCATAAAGATTTCATTTTAGGATTTTTAATTAGTACTATACTTTGGTTGCTATTACTAAGTCAAGTGGATATTCCTGAAATGATTATTGTACATAAAAATATTTGCACAAATATAATAAAGAGTTAAATTATGACGTATATAACTAACAAATATAATAATGTATTCCTACCCAATGAAGAGGGAATGATTGAGTGGCTTAATGAGAATTATCCACACAGTAAATACAGAGTAGTATCAATTAAAGGATAAAAAAATGAAAACATTAACTAATTTCTATAAAAACAGAACAACAGTATTAGCCGCAGTAATCAGAGATGCAGTACATAATTGGAAAAATAATTCGGGCAATCAAACATTTAAAGATGTTCCACAAGGGTTTGATTCATGGTCAACAACAACACCTCCAATTGGTGTTAATAAATATCATCTCAATATTGAAATACAAGAACTTGCTTCAATGGTTGAAAAAGAAACCAATAAAGTAGTTGCAAATGCTTGGGGCAATATTCATAAAACAAACCAGTGGTTGGGTGGGCATAAACATAACAATAATAAAAAAATCACATTGGTAGCTACTTACTTTGCGCAGGCGCCATCTACTGAAGTATTAACTTTTGCTGACCAAGATTTGCCTGTAAAAACTAATATGTTAGTAATCTTTGATTCAAGTTTATTACATGGTATAAAACCACTTGAACGAAAAAGTGATTGTGTATCAATAACTTTTGAATTAGTTGACAAATGATTAATTTTCATTGCAAACTTGATAATCCATGGAGTGACCGTTGGGATTTTCTTTGGTCTAAACATAGAATGATTGCCAAACACAAAGCCTGGGAATTAGGTGTATATCGTACAAATACTATTGTTGAATTATATTTTCACTATAGAATAAGATGTGACCATGCTGGAGTTAAATTTATGTTTAGTTTATTTGGTTACACTATTGAATTAAATTTATACGATACCCGTCATTGGGATTATGATAATAAAACTTGGGGCACATATGCGGAATCAAGCTGAATACTTTAAAGAAAATCGTCATGTAGCCAAATATGAATTTGGTGAACGTATCTTTGGATATTGGAATAGCATCCCGTTCGTAGGTACGATTGGCAATGATACTGTAATCAACGAAACAACTGGACCACAGTTTAGCATTCATTTAGATTTACCAATATGCTTTGAGAATACTACTTATAATGTTATAGTAGATAAACAAAGTAATTTTAAAAAGATTACAAAATTAATAGAAATGGAAGAAGATGTCAAAACCACTAATCGCAAAACCCGTAGTTAAAGATCAGTTCTGGATTGTTACTGATGGCAAAGAAAAAGTAGGAAATGTAATTGCCGATGGGTCTGGATTTGAAGTAAAACTTAACGGTAATAAAACTCATTTTAAAAATACTAACGCAATTAAAAAGCAAACCAGTATTCAGTTTGAAACATCTAAAGTAGAAAAAAGTAAAAAAGAATTACCCTTCAATGAATATCCAACAACAAAGAAGGTATTCAATTCTATACTTGATATCAAACGCAAGATTCACCTATTCACAAAAACACAAAAAAGCAAGTGTTTTCACGCTGCAGGATGGTATGTTTTGTTTCAGGGAGATGAACCTGCTGTTACATTTTGCCCTAAATACATCTTTATTCAACGTTATGAGTATATAGGTCCGTTCAAAACAGAGGATGAGGCAAAAAAACTGATAAATATCTAATGATTCATATCAAACGATTTATTGATAGGGTAGCTAATATTGAAACTAGACAAGGTAAAGATGTGGTTATTCCATTATCTGATGCCCGTGGGCTACGTGACGAATTAGCTAAATTATTAGTGGATCACTATGAAAGTACTGAAGGAAAGAAAAACACTTCCGAAGTTATTCAAGTTGAAGTAATCGGAGGTAAATTTTAATGAGTAGAACACAACCAAAAGTATTATTGGAACTTGTAGATAAGGTAACGTACAAGTGCGATCAAATTGTAGAAGCCAGTGGCATATGGGCTGTATTCTATGATGGCCAACCTATAAACTTAAAGTCACAACACTATCAAGATCCAGATGCTACTCCCAAGTATAAGAAAACAAGTTTTAGTAATCCTGGACATGCACGTAATCTTTGTCGCAAACTAAACACCCAATTTAAAACAGATAAATTCACTGTTGTGTTTATGAATAATGGTACTACTGTGTACCCAGATGAGTGATAGAAAAAAACTAAAATACACTATCACTAGAGCAGTTATGGATCAACTGCCTAGCAACAATATCCCAATTGAAACAATCATAAGCGATTGGTGGTTCACCAAATCAGGTGATAGCCTACGCCTGACCCCACAGGGTGATATAATGTTTAGACAAGCACAGATAGAATATTTTGACCTACCAGTTAAAGTTAAGAAAACCAATTGGTATAAGTTTCTAACTGAATGTAATAAGAAAATTAAATGTCCATATTACTTTAGTGTAAATAAAAATACAGAATCGAAAGAACCATTCATCAGATTATATGATAGTAAGATAGCAATGATGCTAGCACTATATGGTGATATAGAAAGTTATTTAGAATCAGTGAGGATACGACAATGACAGAAGAAAAGAAAAGCAAGAATCCATTCATAGCAATGGCACAAGAAGCTAAAAAGAAAAACGCAGCAGCACATCCTGGGTTAGGCAAGGCTCCTAAGAGTCAAGGACCTAAAGCAAACACTAAGGGATTCGGTGGGGCAAATGTTACACGTAGAGCGGGGCGCGGTGGTTAATACCAATCACCCTCATTACGCATACGTTTAATAAAAGACAAGTAATTACTACATACACCGAAGCAACGTAGGTGTACTGTAGAATACATTCCTCTATCCTGTATCTCAGGTAGAAATATAACACTACTATTGTTTATGGCAACTGTTCCAGGGGTAATGATCTTCCCATTACTTGCGGTTACAGGAGTACTTTCTGTGTCGGTTGGGAACCAAAAGTAATTTGGATAGTGTTTACTTGGCTGAGTTACTATCCAAGATTGCATATCACTATTCATAGCATTGAGCCAAAATCGAGGACCTTGAAGATATTTTTCAGTTACTTGTGTTATGGGTTGATCCACCCCCAAATAGAGTATTCCATTATCACGCCAAACGTTGACCATAGTACTATATCCGGCATTCATTGATTTGGTTATTTGTTTTGGGGTACAGGCATCTTCAAAATTGGTTCCGTCGTAGATGCCCTGATAAGATATATATTGTAAACGCATTTAGTATTTATCTTGTCAACGGAACTAGTGTCTACCGCGTTATATATATATGCGAGACAATAATCAATCTGATTACTACGATGAATCGAAAAAGGATAAAACCGAACCGTTTCAGGAACAGTATTTGCCCACTAGTTATGATTGGAGATTATCCAATTGTGATGAAAGACGATCTGGACCATGTAGGATCAAGGATGAATATGTTAAGCATAAATTTCATTAACACTAAAAGGAAACTTAAAATGAAAAAAATCGTTACTCTTATCGCTACTTTGGCTGTTACTGCTGCGTTTGCAACTGAGCCTGCTAAGGCTCCTACAGTGCCTGCTACTCCCGTACCCGCTGCAACTACTGCTACTCCTGCTGCTCCAGCTAAATCAGAAATGAAATTAGCCAAGAAGAAGGAGGACAAGAAGGCAGATGCGACCAAAAGTAAGCCTGCTAAATCTACCAAAGACAAAAAAGTTACAGCTAAAACTGAGCCAGCAGCACCCGCAGCCAAGTAATCTAATAATAGACGATGATGATGACGATGACGGACCAGAAGATTTGGACTGTCATCGTTCATATAGTCGTCCCAAGGTCTACAAAGTTATTGAAAAAGTTGTAGATTTGGGCGATGACCCATTATCTGATTATGTATTAGTTAGGTTAGCCCTTTCCAGAGCAAAAGCCTTGCTAAAATATAGAGAAACCTATACAATTGTATAAATACAGTTAAGAGTTCTGTTTTAAAAACTCTTTAACACACTTACACGGAGAATATATGTTAAACCACTTAGCGGGCTATTTTTGTAGCCTACTCAATAACTTCAGCAGACCACAGACGTATGGTACTGCATTAGAAGAATACATTGTTAGACATGCACCACAAAATGCATGTGATGTAGACCGTCTCACCCGTCAATTTGAAATACAACAATCTGGTAGAGGATGGTAATCATGCAAGTATTAAAAGCAATATACAATTTTTTCGGTGAAATGGGCCGGGCCCATGCTGCCTCAAATTTAGCACGTAGTGGTGATTACGAAGGCGCACATAAACTTATTATGTCTGAGTTCAAGGGCTGGATCTGATTATGGAAGAAATGTTCGCCCTACAATTTTTGTTTATGATATCACTTATGGTGGTACACTTTGTTAGAGAATTACTAACATATTGGTGGCCTGTAACGGATGAAGAATGGGAACGATTGAATTACCCTGAAAAATTTCAATTCAAAACTAAATAACATACATTCAAAGGATCCATTATGTTTACACCTGATTTTTATATAGAAATGTTCCAGACCTCAAAGAGGATGGCTACTAATCAAATTTTCAAAGACGAAAGATTAAATAAGGTCGCCAACGACTTTATAGATGCCCAAACAATCTTTGCAAAGATGATGGCAAAGAATACAATAGAGATGTTGTCTTATGCTGCCGACAGCATGAGCAAAACAATTTATCCTCATAGTGAGGATGAAACAGTAAAGGCAAATACTGCGAAAAAATAAGCCGGTTCACACACACCGACATTAACACAAGGAGATTAATATGTCAACATTTGATACACCAAAATTACCTGAAGTAAAATTCAACAAGAACGGTTACGAGATTCGTACCGAAATTCTAGATATGGCCAAGGGCTTAGTTAGCGAGGAATTCCACGCTAAATTCCAAGGTTGGGAAATGTCAACCGCCAGAGATGAAAAAACTGGTAAGTTGGTTACTACAGTGGGTATGCCCCAATTTCCAGGTCTAGATAAGATTTTGGAAACTGCTGAAAAGATGTATGGTTTTGTAAACCAAAATACCTCTAAGAGGTAATTCTACCCCCAAAATGCCCCAAAAATGGGGCATTTCCACGGGTAAAAAAGGTTGACATTAAATGGTTTTGGGTCTATAATAGAGGCTTAGATTGATTAAAGGAGCTAGTTATGACAGAAGTTTATGATCGTTTGACAGAGCAGGAAAAGCGTGAAGTTCGTATGTACGGCGTTACCGTAGCAGGTATGCGTGAGTCCGTGGAATCTAGTTTCACTTTCAAATTCTCCGGTCCTGCTATGATGGTCGCTAGTTTAATGTCTGACGCCCAAGAAATGGTTAACACCGAGTACGGTGATGTTGACTATATGCGGGCTGAGGATGCCCGTCAATGTCTGAATCGTGCTAAGTGGATTTTGTTTGAATATGTAATGAAAAAAGATTGACATTAAATGGCTTTGGGTATATAATAGAATCTTAGACAGTAACAAAACGGAGTTAATTATGAATCTCAATATCAACGATGCAATTTCTTGGACTAGTGCTGCCGGCAACCTGTCAGGCTATATCTCTAATATTTGTCTCAATCTCAACGCTGCTAATCAAGTTGTGCCCTGGATTGATGTTACATATATGCACGAAAACGGCCGTGAATGCAGTGTCCGTCTTTGCGCTACTGAATCAAATCTCAAGGCAATGCGTGTTGCTAAACTTAACGCTGAAACTGTGTAAGGAGTAAATTATGGCAATCGTATACAATGTTCAAATGCACCCTGTATATGAAGGGCATATCAATGACCATAAGGTCCTGACTGAGCGTGAGTTTACTGCCTATCAGGATGCTATTGACTATGTGGAGTTCTTTAACTCAATGGGAGCCCATGGAGTCATTGCTGTATATACTGGTGCTATTGATACAGTCTCCGGTGAAAATCTATAAACAAAAGGAATTGTAATGTCTCGCTATCAAAAACCTGCTCCCCTCAATCTTAACGCCGATGATGTATGGGCTGCGGCTTGCATGGCACAACGCCTCAATCAAGGCTACATAAAGGTTAGTGAAGATGCCCCGGCAGGGCATACAAACCGCAATTTAGTAACGCAATATCTTGCCGACACTAGTAAGATAACCGACGAGGATCGTGAAGAAGGTAAATTGGTTCGCAAATTCTATCAAGCATATACATTCAAAATCCTTAAAGGTATCAAGTTATCTGATTTTGACAACACCGCAATGCTACTTGCTAATCGTGAAACTATTGATACCGGATTTGATATTGCGGTAATTACTAGTTTGCCCTCAGGCTACGTGCGTGGCATGAAACGACAAACAGTGGACCAGCGTATCGCATTCGCTACAGGCGGATTGATTGGTACTGTAGGTGACAAAGTGTCTCCTTCTATCGAGGTACTCAAATCCGTATTTTCGCAAACTTGGAACACACATTACATCACTGGTATTACTAGTGATGACCAAGTGTTGTTCTTTGCGTACAAACAACAACTAGAAGTGGGTAAGCAGTTTGATATTTATGGAACTGTCAAAGCACACCGTGATAATACTACTCAACTTAACCGTGTAAAGGTAATCGTATGAAAACAAAATTGGTATCGGCAATGTTGCTATTGACTTTAATCTCAGGATGCAGTACAATAGCGGGGACAGTAAAGGGAGTCGGTGAAGATGTAAAACTTGGAACTGATTCATTATCTAAAATCATCAAACCTAATCAATAATTATGAGAAACTTTATCTTAGGAACACTATTTGGTATCGTTATCGCTACTGTGGGTTTTAGCGGAATTGCTAAACTACTTGACGGTGGTGTTAACAAAGTTAAATCAATCACGCAAGAACAGGTGAAAGAATGATAGCTTTGATAGCAGTCATTTTGATGATTATATATGGTCATGTTTGGCTTGCTCTCCTGTTAGCATTACTCATTATATTTTCTGATTAACTATGCACGAAAAATTATCATTGTTTCCGGGACTAGATGAGAAGGGTCGCAGATTAGGTGA
>Ga0209084_1001631_pt1 | contig 18479 bp, 15 predicted proteins | sample C_130820_MF_Meta_FD_187309 | JGI IMG/M metagenome (GOLD analysis project Ga0209084, IMG submission 187309) | Freshwater microbial communities from Lake Croche, Canada to study carbon cycling - C_130820_MF_MetaG (SPAdes) (version 2) | ecosystem: Environmental > Aquatic > Freshwater > Lake... | reverse complement strand
ATCTTCTTGCTGGCTGGAGTAGCCATGTCAATCCCCTTGTTCGTCAAGTGACCTAACTCTAGTGACACTTACAGACAGACCGACCTGTGGTGAAGCCCTTCGTCTGTCTCTGGCAACTTATGTTGCACAGGCTCGGACAAATTCTATGCGGTCAACCCTGATATTGATGCCTGAACACGGGTAAATTCCTAGGCTGTGATTTTTGTGAGCAGATTCTTAAGTCTCAAGCTCTCTAGCAACGAACGCGCGCAACGCCGAGGTCTCACATCGTTGCCTTTTTTACCAGGAAAGCCGCTCATGCCGCCTCCACTTGTGCCAACTCTGTCCCATGGGTGATTGACCAATTCTCAGAGGCTATGAATGCGCTACAAAAGCCGGCCAGCGATTGCCCGTTGACCAGTGAACCTTCAGCCTGATCGGACCCGAATACCAACCACAAGCCCATCATTTAGTAATCTAATAAGCAGATTGACGAGACGTTGAAGAGGACACGTTGAGTACATCGAGCAATTAGACCAAAAGCGAGTTGGCGATGGTGGAAGTCCAGCAGTAATTGTCGATGTAACTGACATCACCTCCGAGTTTTGCGCAGAACAGCCTCAAGGCTCAGTAGATCGCATAAATCAATCCCAGTTGAGTGGGCCATATTTTGTGGTCAACGAGGGTGGTACCGCGGGTGGGAAGAACTTCACACTCGTCCCTTGAATCACTGCACATGACTTGTGCAACCGATGACAGGACGAGACTAATGAGTTACCGCGAAGTACCAGCGAAAATTAACCTGCCCGAGATGGAACATGAAGTTCTCAAACTCTGGGAAGAACGCGACATTTTCAACAAGTCTCTCGACAAGACCCAAGACGGCCAGACATGGGTGTTCTTTGAAGGTCCTCCCACTGCCAACGGCATGCCCGGCACGCACCACGTCGAAGCACGTGTCTTCAAGGATGTATTTCCGCGCTATCGCACAATGAAGGGCTACCACGTCCCGCGTAAAGCAGGTTGGGACTGCCATGGACTCCCGGTTGAGTTAGCGGTTGAAAAGGAACTTGGCTTCAGTGGCAAGCAGGACATTGAAAAGTATGGCGTTGCCGAATTCAATGAGCGTTGTCGTGAATCAGTGCTGCGTCACGTAGATGCTTTTGAAACCATGACTCGTCGCATGGGGTATTGGGTGGACACAGATTCCGCCTACTGGACCATGGATGCCACCTTCGTTGACAGTGTGTGGTGGAGTCTCAAGCGCATCTTCGACAAGGGTCTGCTAGTTCAAGATCATCGTGTTTCGCCATACTGCCCTCGTTGTGGCACAGGCCTTTCTGACCACGAGCTTGCACAAGGCTATGAAGATATCGTCGATGCTTCGGTTTACGTGCGCTTCCCGATTACCGACGGACCTTTGAAAGATGAGTTTGGCGATGTGTCGCTTCTCATCTGGACCACCACACCATGGACGCTGGTGTCCAATACAGCTGCTGCGGTGAACCCCGACGTTGACTACGTTGTTGCCCAAGGCGCCGATGGTCAGAAGTATGTGCTGGCTGACGCTCTCCGCGAGGAAGTGCTTGGGGAAGACAGCACGGTTCTTCGCACAATGACCGGTCGCTCGCTTGAAGGCACGCCTTACGCCAGGCCATTCACCTGGATTGAGTTCCCCGAGACCGATGCACCGCTGAACACCGTGCTTTTAGCCGCGTACGTCACTACTGAAGATGGCACGGGCGTCGTACACCAGTCACCTGCCTTTGGTGCGGAGGACTTGGCCCTATGCAAGACCTACGGTCTACCGGTCGTCAATCCATTGTTACCAAATGGCACATTCGATGAGAGCGTTCCAGAAGTAGGCGGCTTATTCTTCAAAACCGCCGATCCCAAGCTTGTTGAGTTGCTCGAGGCGGCTGGCGTTCTCTTCCGTCACTTACCGTATGAGCACTCCTACCCGCATTGCTGGCGTTGCCACACTGCATTGATCTATTACGCACAACCTTCTTGGTACATTCGCACCACAGCAATCAAAGATCAACTCATTGCGCAGAATGAGAACACCAACTGGTTCCCAGAAACCATTAAGAATGGTCGATTCGGTGACTGGCTGAATAACAACGTGGACTGGGCACTTTCCCGTAACCGCTACTGGGGAACGCCTCTACCTATCTGGCGCTGTGAAGAGGGCCACCTCACGTGTGTAGGCGGCCGAAGTGAGCTTGCCGCACTCTCAAGTGATGCCTCAGTAGACATGGACCCACATCGTCCGTACGTGGACGATGTGACTTTCCCGTGCCCAGAATGTGCGGGCATCGCTCATCGCGTTCCAGAGGTTATCGACTGCTGGTACGACTCAGGTGCGATGCCCTTCGCACAGTGGGGTTACCCAGAGCACAATTCCGAGATTTTCGAGAACCGCTACCCTGCAGACTTCATCTGTGAAGCTGTCGACCAAACCCGCGGTTGGTTCTACACCTTGATGGCGATTGGCACATTGGTGTTCGACGAGTCCGCTTACAAGAACGTGCTCTGCCTCGGTCACATCCTCGATGAAGATGGTCGCAAGATGAGCAAGCACCTTGGCAATGTGCTTGAGCCAATTGCATTGATGGAGGATCATGGCGCTGATGCAGTGCGTTGGTTCATGCTGTGTGCCGGTTCACCGTGGCAGGCACGTCGAGTGGGTCACAGCACAATTGCTGAAGTTGTCCGCAAGACGTTGCTCACCTACTGGAACACTGTGGCATTCCAGAGCCTCTATGCGAATGCAGGTAATTGGGATAGTGCCACCGCTTCGTTAGAAAACCTCACAGACCTTGACCGTTGGGCAGTTGCGCAGGCTGCCCGCCTGGCGCGAGATGTTGAAGGGGCGCTTGAGCAGTTCGACACCCAGCGCGCCGGAAAGTTCATCGCAGAATACGTGGACGACTTGTCCAACTGGTACGTGCGTCGTTCGCGTCGCCGGTTCTGGGATGGCGAACATAGTGCGCTCAGCACACTGCATCACTGTCTCAAAGTGGTGACACAGGTGATGGCTCCTTTCACACCGTTCATCACAGAACGCGTCTGGCAAGATCTGTTTGCCTCGACCGATGTTGAGTCAGTGCACTTGAGCGACTGGCCAGCCTGGGTTGAGGCCGATATCGATGACACCTTGCGTGACCATGTGGACCTCACGCGGCGCATCGTTGAATTAGGTCGTGCAGCCCGCGCCGCATCTGGTGTCAAGACGCGTCAGCCACTTCAGCGTGCACTTGTGGCCGCGCCGGGTTGGAGCTCACTCCCTGAGGGTCTGCAAGCCCAGATTCGGGATGAAGTGAACGTTCTCACATTGGAAAGTTTGGCTGGGACGGATGAACTCGTTGATGTCGCAGTGAAAGCTAACTTCAAGTCACTCGGTGCTCGCTATGGCAAAACCACTCCGGTAGTAGCCGCTGCCATTGCAGCAGCCAACGCTCGTGAATTGGTGACTGCACTTCGAAGTGGATCAGCAACCGTAAACGTCGAAGGCAAGGATGAAGTCGTAACGCTCGATGATGTGGTTATTACTGAAGTGCCACGTGAAGGCTGGACAGTTGCCAGTGAGAATGGTGAGTCGCTTGCGCTCGATCTGGAGTTGAACGCAGATCTGATTGCACAAGGCATTGCTCGAGATATCACGCGAATGATTCAAGATGCCCGCAAGGTCTCAGGCTTTGACATTAGCGATCGCATCCATGTGACATGGAAGAGCGTCAACGCCGAGACAACGCTCGCACTGGAAAACTATGGCGCGACCATTGCCTCGGAAGTGCTTGCCACCGAGTGGGTTCAGGGCGACACCTCGACACCACAGATAACCGATGACGAACTAGGTATTCAGATTCAGATCGTGCGAGCGCACTGATCACAGACCCTTACACAACAAGAAGGCGGGCCCAAATTTTTGTGGGCCCGCCTTCTTAAATGTTTCGACTTCTAGTCCTCAGTTACTTCACGGTCACCAGCAAGGTTCTTGCTTTCGAGCTCACGAAGCTGACCTTCTAGGTAGATGCGCAGACGACTGCGGTATTCACGCTCGTAGGTGACGAGTTCTTCGATACGACGCTCTAGGCCTGCGCGCTGAGTTTCGAACTCGCGAGTAATCGTGGCAACAGTGTTGTTGGCATCTGCCACCAAAGTTTCAGCTTCTGACTTGGCATCGGCGCGCAACTGCGTGACTTCCTCAGTTGCTTCGTTGCGCATTGTTTCAGCTTCCATGCGTGCACCAGCAACTGCCTCATCAGCAGTGCGCTGTGCAAGCTCAAGAACGCGTAGTGACGAAGTAGATGCATCACCAGCAGAAACAGGTGCTGCAATTGCGGCCTCCGGTGACTGTGCCTGAGCGCTAGCAAGTGCTTCCTGCAACTGTGCATTCTCAGCGTGAGCAGCAGCAAGTGCGCTCTGAACCGAAGCAAGGTCGGCAGTCAAAGCAGCTACTGCTGCATCGTCACTTGAGCTGGCATCTTGTGCGGCCGCTTGGGTGGCTACCTGTGCCTGCGCTCCAGAAAGTGCAGACTCTAACTCGGCAACCTTGGCGGCAAGCTCGGAGTTTGTTGCTGCAAGTTGAGCCTGTTCGTCTTTAAAGGACTGTGGGATTTCACCGCGTGATGTTGCAGCTAGGTCGGCATTGGCTTTCACCAGTTCGCTCATGGTTGATTCAATTTCGTCGAGGAAGTTGTCAACCTCTTCGAGTTCGTAACCTTCTTTAAATCGCACAGTGGTGAACTGCTTGTTGCGGATTTCTTCTGGAGTTAAGCCCATGGTAAATGCCCTTCAATACCCTACTGAGGATGAGTCACGCGACCCATTGTTCACTTCTAAGCGTAGAGATAAACGTCCCAAATGTGAAACTCGCCCTGTACTTAGAACTCTGTTCTAGCATGAGGCCCTGACACAATCAGAGGCTATAGCAGATATTTTGGATGATCTGAAGGCCAATAATCAGCACCAAGAATGAAAGATCCAAAGACACGGTTCCCAGCCGGATTGGTCGAATTACCCGGCGGAGTGTTCTTAGAGGCGGATCAGTGACCGTGTAAATTGCCTCGGCGACCAATAAAACAACCCCGGTCGGACGCCAACTTCTAGCAAACATCTGGATGTAGTCAAAAATTAGCCGTCCAATGAGGACATAAACATAGAGACCAATCAAACTGCCCAGATAGTGCCCCAAAATAGACACTGCGCTGACCTAGCTCTGGTTGAAGAAAGGTTCTTGACGCAGTTGCGCACGAGCAGCAGCACCGCAATCAACATTTGCCGGCGAAAGCAGAAATACGTCTTTTGTGACCTTCTCAATGCTGCCACGAAGTCCAAAGGTTAAGCCAGCAGCAAAATCGACGACTCGACGAGCGTCAGCATCATCCATGTCAGTCAGGTTCAGAATAACCGGAGTTCCATCGCGAAATTCTTCACCGATGCGACGAGCATCGTTGTAAGTGCGCGGGTGAATTGTTGTGATTCGGCTCAGTTCACCGATAGTTGCGACACTTGGTCGCACTTGCTGCTCTAACACACTCGACGGAGATGCGGTCTGCACTGCGGCAACGGGAGCTGCTGGCGCGTCAGCGTAATTGTCGAACTGGCCATCGGTCTCTACATAGTTTTCTTGATAGCCACTACCCTCAAACAGGCCGAGGTACTCGGCCATTTTGCGCACTGCATTTGCCATGGTTACAACTCCTTGCTCGTGTGTTGTCTAAAACTTACCTGTTAGATGGTCGATGTCCGAGTATCAACGACCCAATTCTTAGGTGTGTCGCTCCGTATTCAATGGCTTTTTGGTAGTCGCCACTCATTCCAGCGGAGATCCAGGTGGCTCCAGCTTCATAGGCGATGAGCTCTTGTGACTTGTGTTGAAGTTGCTCAAAGGCCCTACTTGGATCCTCATCCAGCGGTGCAACACCCATCACGCCACCGAGCACCAACCCTGGATGGCTGCGCACTTGTGCTGCCAACTCGAGGAGTGCCTCAGGCTTGCAGCCACCACGTTCACCCGTGACAACTGAATCCAGGTTGATTTGTAGTAAGACACGCAGCGGAACGTTTCGATGCGAAGCTGCCTTACCCAAAGCACTCACCAGCTCCGACCGATCGACGCTGTGTACTACATCAGCCCAGCCTGCAACACTCTTAGCCTTATTTGTCTGCAATTGACCAATTGCATGCCACACAAGTTCGACGTCGATCAACTCCTCATGCTTGACCTTTGCCTCTTGATCGCGATTCTCCCCTACATCTGTGACGCCAAGTCCAGCCAAGAGGCGAATGTCTGCTGCTGGCCACGTCTTTGTGACGGCCACGATGGATACTTCTTCGATAGTGCGACCAGCGTCGGCGCAGGCTTGCGTAACGGAGTCGCGTACGGACTCCCAGTTGAGTGAAAGTTCGGTCAATCTATCCATGATTTTCCCCTGGGCTACTGTTTCCTGGGCTACTTTTTCCTGCGCTCTGCAACATCACCGCAAGGCCACCACGTCCCGTCGATTGACCCTGAGCTCGACGGTAAGAGAACAGATCTTCTGACTCAAAAGTGCAGCCTTTGATTCGCTGAACCTGCACGCCATTCTGCTCGAGTTTCGCGTGAACACCTTCAGCTAGATCGACATGACGCTCATCAACGCTGGCAGCAGGATGCGCGTCGGCTATGCGCTTGGCCAACTCAGCAGATACCTCATAACAAGCCCCACAAATTGATGGGCCAATAACAGCAACCGTTTGGGAAAGGTTGGCACCAATGTCTTGGATGGCTCTGAGAGCAGAACTGATCACATTTGCCATGAGTCCCTTCCAACCTATGTGAACAACGGCCACGACGTTAGCGCTGGCATCGACAAGCGCAACCGGAACACAATCAGCAGAAAGTGCTAACAAGGCGAGGCCCGGAATTTGAGTGACCATGCCATCCGAAGGTTCACTCTTACCGCCAGAAGAAATCATGGTCACTCGGTTTCCATGTTCAGCATTCATGACTGCAATATCATGCGCGCCCAGTAGATGCGCCACTTGCTGGATGTTCTGTGCAACAGATTCTGAATCATCCCCAACGTAGTCGGCCAGATTCAAACTGTCGAAAGGAGCAACGCTATGCCCACCCATGCGAGCAAGCGCGACGACCATGACATCAGCCACGCGCACTTGCGCATAGACGCTCATGTCCTAGCGAAGGAAGTCTGGGATATCCAAGTCATCTGGATCAGCCACTGCAACTGCCGTTTCGATCGGAGCATCACCGAACAAAATGCCGAAGTTATCCGGGTCATCGCTGACTTGAACTGGCTTGCTGATCAAATCAGGGTTTGCTACCGGAATCGTTGCTGCTTCGCCCTCGCGAGCCAAACCCTTGGCGGTAGCAGCAGCAATTGGGCTTTCTTCCTGGATGCGCTGTGAGTTCGCAGAGGTATCGCGGTTGGATGGTGGTGCTCCACCATCAAAGCCGGCAGCGATAACTGTGACTCGAACTTCATCGCCAAGGGTGTCGTCGATTGACGTACCGAAAATAATGTTGGCATCTGGATGCACGGCACCTTGAACCATGCGAGCGGCCTCGCTGATTTCAAAGAGACCGAGATCGCTAGCACCGGAGATTGAGATGAGAACACCACGGGCACCCTCAATGCTGGCTTCAAGAAGTCGGTTTGAGATAGCTCCGCGAGCAGCCTCGATGGCCCTATCTGTGCCGCGCGCCTGGCCAATTCCCATAAGCGCCGAACCCGCATCCTTCATAACGGTACGCACATCGGCATAGTCGAGGTTGATCAGTCCTGGCGTGGTGATCAGATCTGTAATGCCACTCACACCCTGGAACAGGATTGAATCAGCGTGGCGGAAAGCTTCCGAAAGACTGATGCTACTGTCTGACATTTCGAGAAGACGATCGTTTGGAATGACAATCAGGGTGTCCACATGTTCACGCAATGTGTCTACGCCTACTTCAGCTCGAGTAGAGCGCAGACGACCTTCGAAGTTGAATGGACGAGTCACCACACCAATGGTCAGCGCGCCAAGTGATCGTGCAATACGGCCGATGACGGGTGCGCCACCGGTACCCGTGCCACCACCCTCACCAGCAGTGACGAACACCATGTCAGCGCCCTTGAGGACTTCTTCGATTTCTGCCGCGTGATCTTCAGCAGCTTGACGGCCGACATCAGGGTTAGCACCTGCACCCAGACCACGAGTGAGGTCACGGCCAATATCTAATTTGACGTCAGCATCACTCATCAACAGGTGCTGTGCATCAGTGTTTATTGCAATGAACTCAACACCTTTAAGTCCAGCGTCAATCATGCGGTTGATCGCGTTGACACCGCCGCCGCCGATACCGACAACTTTGATAACTGCGAGGTAATTCTGAGGTGCGGCCATGAGCTTTTACGCCTTTCAAATCTGTGTAGATAAACTCTCAACCTCAACAAGAGGTTTATAGTTATGTCAACCTGTAACAATTAAAAGGTATGCCTAAGATCACTAAAATCGCGTTATTGCCATGTGCGGCGTGTCGCTCGTCCAGGCGCGAGCTAGCGCAGTGCCTCAGGTAGTTCAGGCGCGAGCTAGCGCAGTGCCTCAGGTAGTTCCGGCGCGAGCTAGCGCAGTGTGAATGGTCGAACTGTCGGGTTATAGGGCGCGCTGACGTTGATCATCTTGTTGCCCTTTTGAAGTTTGGCCAGCAATGCAGTTGCTACTTTGACCTTGATTTCGAGGTCATCCGACGAGCCGAAGGTGACCCAATTATTGTGGTGCAATTGCACGACGACGCTGTCCGGTGTCTTGGCAGCAAGGCTTAGCGGTTTCCATTTGACCGGCAATCCTGCATAAACATCCAGTGCTGCCTTTATGGCTTGTGTTTCTGGTTTGGCGCGCACCACAATCTTGTGGGGCGGTCGCATTGTGGATTTGCCAGCGATGTGGCCTTGCTCATCGACCCAGACATAGGAGCCGTTCGCGGGAACAGCGGCAATGGGTTTACGCTCTGAGACTGCGATGAGCAGAGTGTGTGGCCAACCACGTTCAACAGTCGCTTGTCGAATAACTTCTAGTTCCATGATCCGGTCATGCAGCGCATGCGGGTCAGCGGCTATCAGAGGCTGTCCAACTTGCACTTGTGCTTGGGCAAGAACAGCAGCTACCGTCAGTCGCTTTGTGCCCGTAACTTTGACATCTTCAATCAGGAACCATCGAGATTGATAGAGCACCCACCAAGCTACGACGACGAGAACAACAATGGCCCACAACAACCATGGCAAACGCGATCGTCGCTGTGCTTCAGAGCGTGCTGCCCGAACAGTCTGTGTCATGGCGTAGACCTACCGTCTAACAAATGCAGGATCTCGGGAGCCATCATTCCGATGTCGCCAGCACCCAGGGTCATGATGATGTCACCAGTTGCAGCAGCCTGAGCTAACAGTCCTGGCACAGCGGACCACGAAGGTTCAAAAATTACGTTCTCAGAAGAGAGTGGAACATGTGACGCCATTGTGCTGCCAGATGCTCCAGGTATTGGGGTTTCACCTGGAGCAAATACCTCAAGAACAATCACGTAATCAGCAAGACCTAGGGCTTGACCAAACTCTCTGGAGAACATGGCCGTTCGGTAATAGTGATGAGCCTGGAAGGCGACAACAACTCGACCCGAACCCACTACAGTTCGAGCAGCACGCAACACAGCATCAATCTCCGTTGGGTGATGCGCATAATCATCAAAAACGCGGACGCCAGCGGCTTCACCGCGGTATTCAAAACGACGATGTGTGCCACTGAACTTTTGTAAACCTGCAATCACATCTGGAATATCGATGCCTACCTCGGTGGCCGCAAGAAAAGCTGCTGTGGCGTTGAGGGCATTGTGTGCACCTGGCACGCGCAGGGTAATCAAGTCCGAAACCCGGCCATCCTGCGTCACAGTAAAACTTTGTCCCATGCTCGGACTAGGCACCAAGGTCACAATGGCATCATTGTGTAACTGCTGACCGTAAGTGATTACCCGCGAGCCAGTTTCACGCGCGCGCTGAGCCACAGTTGCGGAACCTTGATCATCACCACAAACGACCGCAAAACCTCCATGGTTTGAGGTGCCGACAACGAAATCGACAAAAGCATCTTCAATCGCTTGATAATCTTTCCAATAGTTGAGATGGTCAGCTTCCACGTTTGTGACGATGGCGACCGAAGTTGGCAACTGCAAGAATGTGCCGTCACTTTCGTCAGCTTCAACAACCATCCACGCGCCAGCGCCAAGGTGAGCGTTACTACCCGACTCATTTAGTTCAGATCCGATAACGAATGATGGATCAATGCCAGCATTCTGCAGAACAACGGTGGTCATTGATGTCGTGGTCGTTTTACCGTGGGTGCCTGCCACCGAAATTGTGGAGTGGCTCTGCATCAATTCAGCTAGGGCGCTCGCGCGATTTACTACTGGAATTCCCAGTTCATGTGCTCGAACAATCTCAGGATTCTGCTCATCTATGGCAGTGGAAATGACCACGATAGATGGGAATGACCCGTCGACATCCAAGTTATCGGCACTGTGCCCAACATAAACTTTCGCACCGAGGGGAATCAAGGCTTGTAGCCTTCTGGATTCCTTAGCATCACTGCCAGAAACATCAACACCTTGAGCAAGGAGTACGCGCGCGATACCACTCATGCCAGCGCCACCAATACCGATGATGTGCACTCGTGACTTCAACATGCTCATGACTCAACCTTTGCCAAGACTTCTTCAACAAGGTCGGCCAAACGCGCCGACGCATCCGCGCGTCCAACTGACTTACTCCGAGTTCCCATTCTGGATAAGGTCTCTTGCGAATTCATTATCGGCATGATGTTCGAGCGCACAAAATCAGAATTAAAGTCATGATCTTTAACCAAGATCGCTCCCTCGGCATTCACAACTGGCAATGCATTAAGACTCTGCTCCCCATTGCCAATCGGAAAAGGTACGAAGCACGCCGGTAAACCCACAGCTGAAACTTCAGCAACTGTCATGGCACCCGAACGGCAGATGACAAAATCGGCAGCAGCATAGGCGAGATCCATGCGGTCAAGATAGGCATAAGGACGATAGTTTGGAGTTGGTTCGGCCGGAAATTCGTTCTTCATGCCGACTGCGTGGATTACGGTCACATTTTCAAAGACGTCAGAGGCTAGACATTGAGCCACTGTGTTATTGATCGATTGTGCGCCTTGTGAACCACCAAAAATCAGGATGACACGAGCGTCGTGCTCAATGCCAAAGTAGTTTCGAGCTTCTTCGCGCACCTCATGAATATTTAAAGTTGTGATGGCATTGCGTAATGGGACTCCGGTTTGGCGAGCACCTGACAGACTGCCCTCTACGGTCTCAGCAACTGCGTCGGCAAAACGTGCGCCGACTCGATTAGCAAGACCAGGCTTGGCATTAGCCTCATGCACGATGAAGGGCACTCGCCCACGCGCTGCAAGATAAGCCGGAATGGCAACATACCCTCCGAATCCCACCACGATTTGTGCATCCACTCGGTCAAAAACATTGCGAGTTGTGGTGATGGCATTGCGTAAGCGCCCGGGCAAGGTGAGCGCGTCTGAATTGAGCCGACGCGGCATTGGAACAGCAGGAATTAGTTCGAGAGGATACCCGCGAGCAGGCACCAGAGTTGTCTCTAGGCCACGTGAAGTGCCTAGCGCTGTGATCCGGGCATCAGGGTGTCTACGCATAATTTCATCGGCAAGGTTCATAGCTGGATCTATATGCCCAGCCGTTCCACCGCCGGCAACAACAACGTTAAGACGCGTGATGCCAAGACTCATTCTGGTTTCACCGAATTCGCTTCATGTCTCGCAAAAGACATGAGAATGCCCAATCCCACCAGTGTGGGAACCAGTGAGGATCCTCCATAACTGACGAGAGGCAATGGAACACCCGTAATCGGCATAAGTCCAAGCACAGCACAAACGTTTACCAACATTTGAACGATAATCCACGTGGTGATACCGGCGGCTACTAACTTCACATAAGGATCTGGCGCTCGCCGTGCAATCCGATATCCCACAACACCAATGATGAAGAAGAGAATCAAAATAGCAAAAGTTCCCAGCAGACCACTTTCTTCGCCGATGACGGCGTAGATGAAGTCGCTATGAGCTTCCGGCAAGGTGCCCCACTTTTCACGTGAACCACCAAGACCGAGACCCCACCAGCCGCCTGAACCCATGGCTTGCTTGGCATGAGCAAGCTGGAAACCAATCCCGTCAGGATCTTGCTCCGGATGCAGCCAAGCGACAAAGCGCTTCGCTCGATACGGAGCCGAATACGAGTAGTAGGCAATCCCGAGCAAGCCGAGTGCCAAGACGCTGGCCAGCCAACGCTTAGGAACACCGACAAAGAAGAACATCGACATCATGATCGGAGTGATCACCATCGCCGTTCCCAAGTCACCTTCAGCGAGCACGAGCAGAATGACGACACCAAACATCGGAACGATAGGCACAAGTAGGTGCCGCGTGAAATGTAGGTAATCCTGTTTAAAGGTGAGCATGTGTGCACCCCAAAGGATGACTGCAAGTTTGGCAAGTTCCGAAGGCTGCAGGCGCAATGGCCCAAACTCGAGCCAGTTCTTCTGACCATTTACTGATGTCCCAATGACGAGTACCAGTGCTAGGGCTGCAATGGAACCCAACATCAGAATGGTTGACACACGGCGAGTGCCACGTGGAGACAAATAGGACACACGCCACATGCAAAATACGCCAATGAGAGCAAAAATTAGTTGTCGGATGGCTAGATACCAAGAGTTTCCATAGGTTTCATAGGCAAACACGCTAGAAGCCGAAATGACCATGGTCACTCCACCAATGAGCAAAATTATTGTCGCTCCAAAGAGCAACTGGAAGTTGATTCTGGGGTCTTCAAGGCGACTAAATAACGACGGACTCGAGGTTTCATTTGCTGTGGCGGTGGTCGTCATGATGACTCCAATTCTTGAACTGCATGAACAAAAGCATCACCGCGGTGCGCGTAGTCTCGGAACATGTCCCATGATGCACAACCCGGTGCTAGCAGCACGGTGTCACCAGACTGAGCCAACTGGGAAGCCAGACTGACAACCTCGCTCATTGCCTCTGGCCGCGTATCGACGACATGAACTACGGAGACTTCTGGGGCGTGTTCGGCAAGGGCCGTTGCGATCAAATCTTGATCGACGCCAAGCAAGACAACTCCACGGAGTCTGGCTCCGGTCTCAATGACAAGTTGATTGAAGTCTTGTCCCTTAGCCATTCCCCCAGCAATCCACACGACACTGTCGTAAGCCTTAAGGGATGTCTGCGCCGCATGAGTATTTGTAGCCTTGGAATCATCCACATAATCCACATCATTTATGCAAGCAACGCGTGCAATGCGGTGAGGTGCTGGCTCCCAATTTTTAAGACCGCGGCGAATGTCTCGAGGATCAATGCCATGCGCACGTGCGAGTGCACTTGCGGCTAAGGCGTTCTCAATATTGTGACGAGCAGAGATTGCTAAGTCAGTCACCTGTGCAAGTTCAAGAGCTGAATCACGGCGTTGATCGAGGAATGCTCGATCAACTAAATACTCATCGACAACACCCAACATGGACACATCAGGAATGCTAAGTGTGATGCCAATCGCGCGACACCCTTCGACCACTTCAGCTTGTTCAACCATGGCCATCGTTTCGGCGTCATCAGTATTGAAGATTGCAGCAACCTGCGTGTTTTCATAGATACGCGCTTTGGCATCGCGATAGGCCTCGAAGGAACCGAACAAGTCAATGTGGTCGGGGGCGAGGTTCAGGCAGACAGATGCTTGTGGTGACATCGAGTGCACAAACGGCAGCTGCGGCGCTCCGACTTCGATGGCCAGCACATCCCAAGGCTCAGGATCCATAACGACCTCCACAAGCGAACGACCGATGTTTCCTGCGGCTACCGTGCGCTTACCTGCGGCCAACAGGATGGATTCAAGCATCAGAGTGGTTGTGGTTTTACCGTTAGTACCTGTGATGACCAGCCACGGCGCAGGATGTTGGGGATCACGCAGGCGCCAAGCAAGTTCCAATTCGCCCCATACGGGGATCCCCTCTGCTTGGGCTGCAGCAATGATGGGAGCGAGCGGTGAAAGACCTGGTGACACTACCAAGAGGTCGATGTCAGGTGGCAAAGTTTCATCATCACCGAAGCGAACGTCAGCACCCAGAATGTCAAGGATCGTTGCCCGCTCACGCTGACGCTCGCCTTCATGAGCATCGACAACCACAACACGACCACCAAGATGGATGATTGCGTCAGCTGCAGCAAATCCAGCAACACCAAGTCCCACAACACAGACTCGAATAGCACTCCAATTGGAAATGCGTGACAGTTCATCAAAATTTATTTGGGTCATCACATGGCCTTACTGACGAACCCACTCGGCGTAAAACACAGCCATACCTAATGCGATAAATAGTCCTTGAATGATCCAGAAACGAACCACAATCAAAATCTCTGGCCAACCCAACATCTCAAAGTGGTGATGCAGCGGCGCCATTCTTAAGACGCGTCTCCCCGTCAACTTGAATGAACCCACTTGGGCAATGACCGACAAAGTGATGATGAGGAATAATCCGCCAAGCAGACCGAGAAGCAGTTCTGTGTGCGTCATTATGGCTAATGCGGCCATCGCTCCACCCAGACCAAGCGAGCCAGTATCGCCCATGAATATTCGCGCTGGACTGGTGTTCCACCAGAGGAAGCCAAAACATGCGCCGGCACAAGCAGAGGCAAAAACTGCTAGGTCAAGCGGATCGCGAACTGTATAACACCGAGCGACCTGACCGTAGGCACAGTTTTGTCCGTACTGCCAAACCGACATGACTACGTAGGCAGCGAATGTCATCACGGCAGCGCCGGTTGCCAAGCCATCTAGACCATCTGTCAGATTGACGCCATTGGTGATACCCGTGACCAGAAACCACACCCACAGCAGGACAACTGCTGCCGGAAGCACGATTGGTAAATCACGCACCAAGCTCACCGCTGATGTCATTGGCAGACGACCGCCATCATCAGGGAATTGCGTGGCAAGATAACCGAAAGACAAGGCCGCAGTGGCCTGTCCCAGCAACTTTGTACGAGCACGGATCCCGGTACTGCGTTGTTTGAAGATTTTCAAGTAATCGTCTGCAATGCCCACTAGGCCAAGTGCAACCATGAGGTAAATCGCGAGGTAGCCCGAGATTGTCGGTGGACGCCACATAATCAAATGCGTAAGAAAGTATCCAACGACAACCGAGAGGATGATTGCGAGACCACCCATTGATGGGGTGCCGCGTTTACTGTCATGCTCTGGATAGATGATGCCATCTGCCGATTCACGAATTGCTTGGGCATATCCGTGCTTGCTGAGGTACTTAATCAAGATGGGAGTCAGAACTAGCGACATGAGGGCTGCCAATACGCCGGCTAGGACAACCAACTTCACGTCTAGGTTCCCTTCTGCGACATACGGCCATTCACACGGTCTTCAACATCTTGTGCCAGGAGCTCAAAAGCGCCAGAGCGAGAAGCTTTAAACAAGATGGTGTCGCCTGGAACAACCCTTTCAACAATGTAGTCGCTGGCCTGGGCAAAATTGGGAAACCACACCGATTCCCCATCCCATGAACCTTCTTGATTGGCGCCAAGAAACAGTGCTCGCGATACGTCTCCAACAGACACACATTGGGAAATGTTGAGACGCACTGCAAGGCGACCAATGCGATCATGCTCGGCAATCGCTTCATCGCCTAGTTCAGCCATAGCGCCCAGCACTGCCCATGTCCGACCATGCTCATTGAAACTTGCCAAAGTCTTGAGCGCTGCAGCCATAGATTCAGGATTGGCGTTGTAGGCATCATTAATAATGGTGATACCGCATTCCAGGGCATGCACTTCCATTCGCCATTTACTCTTGCGCTCAACACGAGACAGAGCATTAGCGACTTCGAGTAGTGACATTCCAACTGCTAGGCCGACCGCGGCGGCGGCAAGTGCATTACTCACATTGTGTTCACCAAGTAGCGCCAAATGCACCTCTGCTTCTTGGTCTGCATGCCACAGCGTGAATTCCAAAGTGCCATCGGCATTTGTGCGAATGTCACTGGCTTGCACATCTGCTCGCTCATTAAGCCCGTAGGTCATGACCGTGCACGTTAAGTCATGAGCCATCTTCTTGACAAGCAAATCATCACTATTGAGAATTGCGATACCGTCGATTGGGAGCGACTCAACGAGTTCAGCCTTTGCACGAGCAATGGCTTCCACACTGCCGACCTCACCGACGTGAGCATGGCCAACATTTGTCACCACACCAATCTGAGGCTTGGCAATTTCACATAAATACTTGATGTGTCCCAGTCCTCGCATGCCCATCTCGGCGACAAGGTACTTAGTGTCTAATGGTGCCTGCAAGAGTGTCAGGGGCAGCCCGAGTTCATTGTTTGGAGAGCCGGCCGGCGCATGGGTGACACCAGCATTCTCGAGAACCTGCCCAATGATGTCCTTGGTAGATGTCTTACCCGAAGATCCAGTCACGCCCACAACAACGACACCAGAAGTCAAAGTCCGTTCATAGCCAGCAAGGCTGCCAAGCGCAACGATCACTGCATCAAGTTCCGAATCTACGGGTGGGACAAGAACACCGGTATGTCCAGTTGCTCGTGACATCAACACCGCGGTAGCACCATTTTCTAGCGCTTCATCAATGTAGTCATGACCATCGACACGGTCTCCGATGATCGCGCAGTACAAATCTCCCGGTGCCACCAAACGCGAATCCGTGGCGATACCCCGCACGACTGTTTGCGCATCGCCCTCAACTTCGCCACCAACAGCGAGTGCTACCTGAGCCAGAGTTAACTCATGCATGTCCAGCCTCCTGCATGAGCACTTCGACATCATTGAATGGGTAGATGACACCGTGAACTTCTTGGCCTAGTTCGTGACCTTTACCGAGTACCGCGACGATGTCACCAGACCCCGCTAGAGATAGCGCTTCACGAATAGCTTCCCGACGGTCTGCGATTTCTAATGCGTTTCCACCCGAAATGCCGGCAAGAACCTGCGCTCGAATATCCGAAGGTACCTCAGTACGCGGATTGTCATCAGTGACAATGACGATGTCACTGAATTCACTCGCCATGCGGCCCATGTGCGGACGCTTCAGTGCATCGCGGTCACCACCGCAACCGATGACAGTGATGATTTTCTTGGGCGACTGTTTCCTGAGTTCAGTTAATACCTTTTCAACGGCATCAGGAGTATGTGCATAGTCCACGACAGAGAAGAAATCTGAAGCAACGTTCACCACTTCGAGTCGACCTGGTACCGGTCGAATATGTTCGGCGCTTGCTAACAGGGTCGAATAATCAAGACCTAATTCTCGACCGACAACCATGGCCTCCAGTGCATTCACCACATTGAAGTCGCCCAGCATGTTGATAGTGCCAGACTCCAGCTCGTTGCCATCATGTGTGATGGCAAAAGTTGTTCGACCTGAACCACTCACACATTCAGATGCGACCCAATTTGCAGCCTCGCCATTGCGAGAAACAGTCTGCACTGGAACAAGGGATTGGTCAGCCAGTGTTCTGCCCCATGCATCATCGATACACACCACCGCAGTGCGGCAATGCTCGGGTGTGAACAACTTTGATTTGGCTTCAAAATACGACTGCATGTCGCCGTGGAAATCTAGATGATCCTGTGTCAGATTTGTAAAGACAGCAACATCGAACATCACATGATCTACACGACCAAGTTCAAGTGCGTGACTAGAAACTTCCATCACCACTGTGTCGACATTGCGTTGAGCCATCAAAGCAAAAAGGGCAAAGAGCTCGGTGGCTTCAGGTGTAGTCCGCCTACTCGGTACAGGCTCATCGTTAATGAAACTGCCCAGCGTGCCGATCATGCCCACCGTGCGCTGTGCATCTTGCAGGAACGACTTCACAATGTGAGTCACTGTCGTCTTACCGTTAGTTCCTGTGACTCCAACTATTTTGAGTTTCTTCTGCGGATGTCCATACACAATGGCCGCAGCCAAAGCCATATCGCTTCGCGGCTGCTCGAGAAGTAGCGTGGGAATGCCAGACGCACGGGCAACTGCAACACCCTCGGCATCACTAGCCACTGCGACTGCACCGTTCGCTAGCGCCTGCTCAAGAAACTGAATGCCGTGATGGTCTAGGCCCGCAATGGCGACAAAGAGGTCGCCCGCTTGCACTTGTTCTGAGTCATGAGTAACACCATTGAGCACAGCGTCGAGTGTTGTATCACGCTGCATCTGCTCCCCTACTTCGGAGAGAGTAATGCTGATCCCGGTTGGACGACTGAGCATCTGCCTCACCACTTCACTGGCAGATGAGATTGTTTGAGTGGCGTCGGAGGAATGCGCAAATGAGCGAGTGCGTAGGTCGTGACCTTTTTAAATACTGGTGCCGAAACAAGTGAAA
>Ga0209084_1001629_pt1 | contig 18486 bp, 29 predicted proteins | sample C_130820_MF_Meta_FD_187309 | JGI IMG/M metagenome (GOLD analysis project Ga0209084, IMG submission 187309) | Freshwater microbial communities from Lake Croche, Canada to study carbon cycling - C_130820_MF_MetaG (SPAdes) (version 2) | ecosystem: Environmental > Aquatic > Freshwater > Lake... | reverse complement strand
CGTTCAAGCTGAGATATTTTATTGAAAGCAGCAAATGCTAGACGCGAAACAGTTTGTTCATCGTGAGCTTTTACACCAGTGAGACGCTCTAATTTTGCTACCAATGCATCAAGCTGAGTGCTCATTAACATCTCTATATAACGCTGCCCACGAGCAGACATTTCTGTCGGTAAAACTTTTTCGACATCTTGCTTCTCGTCGTCAATATGCTTTCTATAACTTTGATTAAAAAGACTATCAAAAGACTGGGAGTCATCACTACCTGATTCAACTGCTTCAGAAAATCGTCTTTTCATATTATAACCCCCGTCTTTTTAAGAAAGCGTCAACTCTTTTTGCTTTAGGCCTAACAGCTGGGCCGGGTTTTTTACCCGGGTTACGCGAAGGTAACGCGGGGTTAGGTGGGCGGGGTGAGGGCGAAGGTTTGGTACCTGGCTCAGTACGTGTCGGCGCAGTTTTTGTGCCTTCTAATAGTTTTTTACATAGATCATCAAAATACATAACATTTATATTTATGTATTTTAATTAAAATTGTATATGAAAACCTTTGCCGTCGTTGTTTTGTGATATCTTAATATTATTATTAATAATTGTTAATGTATTTGATAATATATTGTCGTAAACTTTCAAACCTAAGCAAATATAAGGCTCATCTGCGCTTGTCAGTACAATATAATCAAACGATGTACGTTTTTTATATAATGCAAGCTGCACCCCGCCGCAAACAGCGCGTAGAGATGAATTTTGTGTATTCCTAGGCCAACCGTCTTCAATTACACGGAGAAGCATATCAATTTCCCCCATTACATTAGTAGCTGTTATTGTACTTAAAACATCTTTTTTAACACTCTCAAATTCTGAGATGATATACTCATTTGCAATGATATTGTATCCATCGTTTGATGATATTACACCAGTGATAACAGCAATAGCTACCGCTATATTTGTAGGTTGTATGTTTGTTTTGAATATATTTTTAAAATTTTCACATATTAAAATTTTATCTGTAGGTAAAAGTCTACCTTTACTACCTTTAAATTCAATGTGTACAGGGGTTGTTTGATCAATTGTTATGTCCCCTTTTTTGGGTTTTAGCCCATTTGAAAAGAACGAAAAAAATATTTCACCTTCGCCTATTCTGTTGTAACCGCGTATACTATTAGAGTCAGCTCGCCACGAATTATCTGATATATTTGATATTATTTTTTTATCAAGGTTGTATACTTCAGCAACTAATTCGAGTAAATTAAATTTCTGGCGCTGCTCAAAGCATTCTAAAGAGCGCTTTTTAAACATAGTGAACTGTTGCTCTCTAAAGTGTGATTCATCAAGATACAAATCGTTACACAGTTTAGTGAAAACTGATACATTTTGATCATTATAAAATGCATCGGCCGCACTTTTAAGCATAGTTGACACATAGTTACGTAGGTTTGTGTTACGTACTTCATATACTAAGAGTTGAGATAGTATTTTATCTTTAAAAATATTTGGATCAAAATACAGTTCTTTTAGTATTTCGTTTTCGGTGAAAACAACTGAAACCATTTATATATTATACAACCACATACGTAAAATACAAATTAATAATTTTTGTTATTAATACTAACCCACCACACTCTATCGAGCAATGTTATTTTAAAATCTTTAACTTCGTCGCAAAAACCCTCGTCGTAGAGATATTTACACACTACACCACATTCAATTTTATAATCTGGTGAAGAAAAAAATTCGAGGTCAAAAGACCCGTCACGACACAGCGGATCAATTCTTATATTATATTTTGGTTTACCCATTGAAAAATATCTATATTATAATAATATTTATACATGCAGACATCAAATAGAGAAAATCCCGTTGAAAATAATATTGCAGAAATGATACACACTATTGACAAAATTTCTATTAGACTACCATCATGTCTTGAGAGTGAATCTCAGAATTTAACTGATGAGCAACATAGTCTCCTAACAACCGCGCTTAACAAGCTAATTGTGGTTGTTCGTGTACAACACCGCGAAAACGCATGCGAAAACGCATGCGACGGCGGTTGTGATTAAATATAGGCATGATTGACAAGCGCATTAAAAGTGTTGTGAGTATAGCTTCTTTACAAAGAGAAAACAATAAACTTAAAAAAGAAGTTGAGAAGTTATCTACAACATTACATAATATTCAGATTATTTTAAAAGATAAACTTACACAAGCAAAAAGCGCATTTAAAACATACAAAAAATAATGCGCGTTAATCTCTCTCTTGAGAAGAAAAAAACTCGTAAACATTTTGACGCTCTTTACTGGGGGTGTGTAAGACCTGTGTGTGTAATGTTTTACGCACAATTATTAAAAGAGCTTCTGTCAAATAGACAGAGCTCTTTTTTTGATGAATTTATTGTGCAGTATAAAAGAATCATTAAAAATAAAAATTTTAGAATAACTAGAAATATACACGCACTGCTCAACAGTAAAATACTAGCAGTTTTCAAAAAACATAAGAAAACATATACTAAAAACGGTTACAAAATTACCTTAGGTAGCAAAGCAATACATATAGTACATAAAGACTCACCGTCATCTCTTTTTTGTATAAGTCTTAAAAAACAAATAGCAACAGGGTTAACAGAGCTGTTTACAACCAATCAAAATACATTTATACAACAAATAACATTCACGAACCCGTCTATTGAGTTTGTTACTAGCTTGTATTGTATGCTACATAAGCCTTGTGTATACACACTAAGAGATATTATATACGAATTTGATTCTATATATATGCACGAACTGCAGCATATATGTGATGACGTGTCGTTTATGCATCACGGCTTCAGTAGGGCTGATGACCGCTATATATCTCTACTGAAAAGTAATAGCACGCGCGCTTTTAATAATTATCTACACCACCCTGTTGAAATTGCAGCTAATATACAACAGCTTGCATATTATTTGCATTATTTAAAGCCGTGTGGCACAATTGATGCATATCGATTTTATAGCTTTTTTCAAAAGTTTAAACCATCAAAATTTGATAGCTCTTTTAGACATGCAGAACTATCAAAATTTCGAATATTATTTAACAACAAATCAAAAAAACATACTTCAAGATGGTATCATTTTTTATTCCGTTTGTTAAATTTTAAATATTATCAATTATACAAAAAAATAATACTAACAGATATTAAAAAATGTATAGATAAAATCAGTGTTTAGTTTAAGAATTAAACAGATTCACAACATCTTGTATTAAAAACCTCTTCAACGCAGCTTCTGAACCTTCATCATCACTAAAAAATGAATTTAACAGCTGAAACAAAGTAAACTGACCCGAGCCAAGTAATACCGCAAGGTCGCTTACAATGTGATTTGCTTCGTCGCGTAATGTATCAAATTCTTCACTGTTCTTAAACAATGATTTATCTTTTACTTCTACCGTTTTTCCGTCTTTATCCACAACAGTTTTGGGTTTACTGTACCTTGAAGTTTTGCCAGTATCGCGTATAAAGCCGTGTGCAACTTCATCAACTATATCAAGCAACCGCTTAACTTTTGTTCCTTCAGGTATATTTGTTATTTTACCGACAACACTACGCGAGCTATTATATTGCACGACATTATCAGCGGCGCGTTGCTGATCTGCGCTAAGTCTTGACGCCGTATTATTTAACCAATTTGCAATTGAAGAAACCGGTGTAGTAAAACCATAGTAGGCTTTAGTGAGTAACATTTTTTCTCTTGATTTTTCAAGATTTTGCTCTTTTAATTGCTTCCATTTATTTAAAATATTACGAATCGAGCTATCGAAATACTCTACGCTTCTAGGTTCAGGAATTTCTTCATCAGGGTTCCGCGCTTTCAATGCTTTTAATCTCGCAACTTCATCTACATGCATTACAGGCGCTACAACCTCTACAGCGTAATCTACAATTGCGTCCCATACAGGGGCATCCATGCGATGCAAACGATCCATCAATACCTCGCATTGTCTACTTAATACAACGAAATTTGAAGGTAATGGTTTGCCTTTTTTGTCTCTTGGTCTAAAAATACGGCCTTCAGATTCTTCGACGTCAGCATTAGGTGGTATCCATATTTCTTTTTCGTCGCCTTGATTACTCAAACGAGATATTTGAGTACGCATTCCCATTATACGATTATACAAATCCATATAATTTGATATAATAGACTCAACGTGTTGTTTAGTTTCGGGTTTTTGATTAATTGTACGAAAAATAACACCCATTGCATTAAAGAATTTCTGCTGCGCTTTAAATGCTGCAGCGTATTCTTTTTTCTGTTCATCGGTCATTTGACTTGAATCATGATCCCAAGTTTGCCTTCTTTCACCGTTTTCAAAACCTATTTTACTAATAACAGATGAGCTACTATGACCCATTGGTTCAAAATGCTTCCCGGTCAAGCCAGCTTCAGACGGTTTAACCCAATGCTTATTACTGTCTTCAGCTTCTAATAAAATATTAACAAGGTGTTGAAATTTAATCATACGTTTTATATAATTATTCAAAATGCTTAAGAAAATCTGGTATATATGGGCAAATACTATGGGTAATCGTATTTCACCTAATTCAAGAGATGCTGATATTGCAGCAATTATACGTACTATATGGTGGTTAGTTCATATCATTACGTGCTTTTTTATTATAGCGGGTATAATTAGACATTGGAATCATGGATAACAAACAATTACAGGGTTTATTACAGCTTCAATATCACGCGATACGTATACTTCAATCTATACAAAACACGTGTGACCTAAACCTTAAGCATACCGGTTCACGGACAATGAAAATATCTGAAACAGTATTAAATCAAATAGATCAAATTTTGCTAACATCAAAAAATTTACAGAACCAGCAAAATACATAATTGGATATTTCTAAATACTATATATAATAAGCTATATGGCTATAGCTTTAAATTACGACGACGTCTATCTTGTACCTAATAAATGTATTGTTGATACACGCAGTGCTGTAGATACATCAATACAGCTAGGTAAATACAGTTTTGGTTTACCTGTGGTACCAGCAAATATGGTATCAACAATTAATGCTGAGTGGGCTAAGTTATTAGACAAAAATAATTTTTTTTACGTTATGCATCGCTTTAATAACGCGACCGCAGACTTTGTACGATCTGCACAGGAGATGCGTATAGTGAGTATCAGTACAGGTATTTCAGATGAAAGCTTTAATGAGATTAAATCTCTACAGCACCAAAAAGTAGATTACGTTACAATAGATGTTGCACACGGTCACTGTGACCGAGTAGCTTATCAAATTGATAATATCAAAAAACACTTACCAGGCACATTTATTATTGCGGGTAATGTAGCAACTGCTTCAGCAGTTGAGTTTCTTGAAAATGCAGGTGCAGATGCAATTAAAGCGGGTATAGGAGGAGGGGTTATATGCACCACAAAAAACCAAACAGGTTTTCATGTACCAATGTTTACTTGCGTGAAAGAATGCGCAAGTGCAATTAAAAACGCAGTATTAATTGCAGACGGTGGTGTGAAGCAATACGGTGATATAGCTAAGGCATTAGTAGCTGGAGCGGATATGGTCATGGCCGGCGGTATTTTTGCTGGTTGTAGTGATTCACCAGCTGCGGTTGTGCATGGCAAAAAACTTTATTTTGGTTCAACAAGTTTTACAGCTAAACAAAAAAATGATCATGTTGAAGGTCGTACGATTAGTGTGGATGTTGAGGGTGATTTGCAATTAAAGTTGCACGAAATAACACAAGCATTACAAAGCGCTGTAAGTTACTCTGGTGGCGTTTCCACAAAAGATTTAAACACAAGTATTAAATTCGCTACAAGTAAATAACAAACATCTGACTATATAATAGTATGCGAGTAAGCGCAGACAAAAAAATAAAGACCAAAAAACAGTCAAATGTTAAGCTAAAAATACCGGTAAAAAGCAAGATTAAGACACCGCTAATTAAAAAAACTAAAGAAGTAAAAAAGAAACCACCGGTAAAAAAGAAGAAAGTAATATCTAAACCACCGGTAAAAAAGAAGAAAGTAATATCTAAACCACCGGTAAAAAAGAAGATTAAAAAGCCAGTGGTTAAGAAAAAAATTAAAAAGAAAAGAAAAATTAGAAGAATTTTATTAGTGTGCTTACTTACTAATAAAGTAAAAAAAATAAATATTAAAAAAGCAGAACTGCTCGCAAAAAAGCTGCGCTTTGAAAATATTGACTTTCTCGTTAATAACTATATATCGCGCGAAGCATGCAAAATGCTCAGACAGGGTTGCTCTGAAGCTGAGATTAGATTACAATATAAAAATACAGAAAATGTAAAAGATATACCTTTTGATGTTATTAAAAGGTATATTAAAACATTTAGTAGCGCTGAAAAGATGGCACAGAAAAGGCGTCGCAAAATTGTTAAAGATGTGTTAGAAAGCCGCGAATGCAACGGTGCGTCGTCAGCACTAATAGCAGTTTATGAGCCAGTTGCTCTCGACTTAAACAACCCCGGGGACGTGCAGTATCTCACTCAAGACACATGCTGGAGACCTGACATATATCTTGATAACGACCATTCTTGTAATACCTGCTACTTAAAAGATCATTGCCTGTGCCCACTTAAAAAAATTAAAAAGAACCCAAATGTTAAAACAATTAAAAGATTTAAATAAATTCAACATAATTAAATTCCATGAAGATGATCATAGATATTTTATTAACGATAAAATATCTAACGGCTCAATAACAGCTGTAATTTCAAGCTTTAAAAAACCGTTTGAGTCTGATAAATGGTCACTACATAAAGCCAAACAGCGTAATATATCACAGAAAGAAATATTAGCTGAGTGGTCGACAAATACATTATTTTCAACTACACTGGGTACATTGCTGCACAATTATATTGAGAATTACTGGGATAATAAAATTAAAAAATACGACCAGCAAGCTGTTATAGAGTCATTAGGTGAGCAATTACATACAGATTTAAGAAAACAGCTTTCAATTTTTATAAAATCGTTTCATGGGTTTTATAATATAAACAAACACATACTACCTATTAAGGGAGAGCTAGTAATAGGTGATATAGATAGTAGCCGTGTGTGCGGAATGGTAGATTTGCTGGCGTATAATACAGATACTGAGCAATTTGAGATTTATGATTATAAATCAAATAAAAAATTTACAAGTCAAAACAACTTTGGTGAAAAATATCTGCACGAATCGATATCACACCTTGATGTATGTGACCTTAATACGTATAGCTTACAGCAGTCATTTTACAAGTATATTATAGAAAAATACACTTCAATAAAAATATCAAAATGCTATCTTATTTGGTTTGACCGTGAAAACGGTTCGTGTGAAAAGATACCATGTAAGGATCTTACCCCAATGTGCGATGAGCTTTTAGCGTCTTATAAAGCATCAAAATAACTCAGTGTTTTAAATAAGAGTAGAGAGCATATATACACCACAAATAAATCACTATTCAACGTAATAATACACGAAATAGGAAGAGCAAGGCATTTATAACAATTTTGCTGTTTCGAAAAAAAACGCTGAAATCTATTACCGTTTCTATACTGTTCATATAAATATTGCGGTATTGTTAACGTTTGTGGTATGTTTAAGTCTTTATTGAAAAATAAATGATAATAATAAAACATAAAGTTAGTATTAAACCATAAAAATAATACAGTTGTAACAATAGATATTTTAGTTACTAGCGGCATAAATATACTTAGATATGAAATTTGATGTTCTCCACAGTAATTTGTTGTTTGAGGCTGATGAAGCTCCTGCACCCACTGCAGCTCCAGCTCCGCCTCCTGCGGAGCAACCTGTAGCAGATAATCAAGCATCTGCTGCTCCAAATGTTGATAACATACCAACACCAGACAAATTTGATGACGTGCAACCAATGCCAAAAGGACCTACAGTTGCTCAACAAAAGATTGAAGATTTGATTACAAGACTCACGCAAATGGCAGAAGAGCTTAATGGTGCAAAAGTTGAAAATTCTATTCAACAAATTATCTACGGATTAGATACAAATAACAGTGTGTATTCTGGTATAAGCAAAGTTTCAAATGATGTAACCTCAGCTGCAGGTTATATACTCGACGTAGCAAATGCGCTCTCACAGTTTGCTATTAGTTCTACAAAGAGAGCAAGGGATTTAGCATTATCTAATAGCAGATAATATTCTTATTGCTTTTTAACGCTGCGTATATTAAAATTGAGCTGTGAGCAATCTAATACCTTTAGACTACGTCATTCAAAATTTTTATACATATTGCAGAAGACCTGTTTATAGGAAATCTCAAGGCATATACAATGCTGAATGTTGTGTATGCAATGAAGGTAAAAAGTCCGGTAGATCAAGAAGGTTATTTTATTTTCCTGACAAAAGATACTTTTATTGCCATAATTGCTGTAAGTCTTGGAAAGAAATGGAGTGGTTACAGTTAGTGTGTAACAAAAATTACACACAGATTATTGCAGATACTAAAAATTTTTATACTGAAATACAGCCTACAATTTTTAATGACACGCAACCAATTATTGAAGAGCAACCTGAAAAAGACTTACCTGATAATTGTATAGACCTTGAAGATTTACAACAAATTGAATTTTATAGTAAAAATAGTAAGACGCACAAAACCGTTCTACACGCTAGAGAATATTGTATATCTCGACGATTGTTTACTTCAGTTAATAGGTGCAAACACTATTACGTGTCAATTAATGACAAAACTCACCATAACAGGCTTGTTATACCGTTTTACAACAACCAAAATAAAGTAGAATGTTATCAAACACGGGCATTATTTGATAATCAATTTCCAAAATATATAACTAAAGTAGGTGAAAAATGTCTATACGGTGAAAACACCCTTGATAATAACGTTCCTTATATTTTTATATTTGAAGGACCTATTGATAGTATGTTTGTAAAAAACGGAGTAGCAATGGCTGGCACTGACTTATCTAATAAACAACAATCGTTTATAGATAGTTGTATAGGTTTTGAAAAGATATTTGTATACGACAACGATACTGACAACAAACAACTTGCGCGTAAAATTAATAATAAACTAAAACAAAATCAAAAAGTCTTTATATGGCCTGAAAAATTTAGTAAATTTAAAGATATTAACGAAGTATGCTGTAAACTTAAAATTGATGAGTTTAATTGGAAGTTTATTGTAGATAACTCTTTTAGTGGTACCGAAGGTGTAGTAAAAAGAGTTCTCAGCTGTAGTTAAATTGCAGCATCTCTCATATTTTTCATACCAGCAAAACCCCCTACTATTTCTTGTGCAGATTTAGTTTGCATCGGTACATCTAATTTTTGTAAGATATTTATTATAGCGGTATAGTCAGCGCTGGCTTTAATAATAACACACCATTTTTCAAGATCTTTGAGAGAGCTTACTTCAAGGGATGTGTCGTTACCCATAGCTTTATACGCTCTATCAAGACGCGCATTCATTTCTTCAATTGCTGCATCATGTTCAGGCGTACCGTCTTCGGCTTGGCCTGGCAGCACATTATAGTATGCAACTTCTAAATCTTCAAGAGTTACTACCTGATTACTACCTAATAATAGATTGCAGTATATTTTCGCTAATAAATTTGCATCAATAATGTGCTCATCAAATCCCATACCCGAACCTTTATTTGATAATTCACCTTGAGGGTTACCCTCATCGTTAGCGTAGTATATCTTACGTGATGCAGCTACATGATTAGCTTGATTAAGAGACATGTTTCTGCCTCCCGATGCACCTGTTGATTCTTCAACTTCTTTTTTAATGTATGTTAATGTTGCTTGTGTTATGTTTATTAAATGAGTGCACATTTCTTCAATAGAAGAGGTAATTTCTTTACCACCTTCTTTATCAAGATCAAAAGCATGATTCACAACATTTTTAAGACTCGCTACCAGCGGGTATTTTTTAGGTAAATTAGATGTAGGGTCAGATGTTAATATTGAAGTCACAGTGCCACCATGTTGCTTTACATCGGTAAGAGCGGTTTTAGATAACCACTTAGACGCGCGCTCAGGGTATGTAAAGAATATACGTAAATAATTACCAGCGGCTTTAACAGGGTCTGCGACTTGAGAGGCATTACCCTCTTTTGAAGCGATAGCCCAGGCTGTTGCTTCATGCAGAGGGTAGTTAGTAAGTATTTCAATACCCGGAGCAAGGGTGTCGCTCATCTCTAGGACTTGTGAAAGCTTGTAAAACAACGCACCGCTCTGTACAGCACTTTGACCGTATTGATCTCCGCTTGTACCAAATAAGCTTTTACATAAAGTGCCTTCGGGTGTATTTTCCCACTCTTCAACAATTTTAAGCAACGACTGCCCTGACGGCTTGCCGTTGGGGTTGAACGATGACGCCCATGTCGAGCCATCGCTTAATTGAGCTGCTAGCTCTTTAACATTATATTTTATTTGTTTTTTGAACTGCAGCCAGAATAAAAATTGCGCTAATGTATTTAATAAATTGCCGTTTTCTTGAAAAAGCGCTCTAATTTCTGTTGGTTTTTTTCTAAACTGTGCACCGCTCTTAACCGCAATAGCATCTGCGGCATCAAGATATAACAAGATTTGCTGAGGGTCTCCATTACAATTATTCTTTAAATACTCACTAAAATTTGCAACTGCATTGGCTGCAGTTGCAGATTCTTCAAGAATACTTGCGCACTTAAAAGCTACAGAAAACAACTCATCAAATCTCATATATCTTTATTTAAGATATTTAATCACTTAACTATATATTAAACTACCGTCCTCCTCGGTAAAAATAGAGCCATCACCCTTTAAATACAGCTTAATCATTTCACACCGTAAATCCGGAGGGCCGTTTAATGTAATTACAGCAGGGCAGTTGTCAAGCGGTAAAAACACATCTTTACCTTTCTCATAACTACCAACAATAGCTGAGAAAAGATTATCAATCTCATCTATATACAACTCATCAATTTCGCGTGTTTCTTTCTCAACAATCTCGAGTGACTTGCTACGCGGTGTGTAAAATATAATATCATACTTTGATACTGTGTCTCTTACTTTGTATTTACAATCTATAATAAAGTCCTGACTGACTTTACCGTAATTATAAAGCCATAAACTATACACAAGATTATCAACTACGCAACGATCAAACACGGTATTGTGTTGGTCTTTTGCGTGTGCAGTATTAACTTCATCAATCAACGATTGTAATATGATTTTTTGACTATCTTCAGTGCCTTCTTTATTAATTGTAAGGTTTTGCTTTTTAATTAAATCTCTATACGTATTTGTTGACAATGTAAAGTGTGGCCATGTTTTAATAAACTGGTTTATTAAAGTAGTTTTACCGCTGTTTGCAGCCCCCATAAAAGCAATCTTCATATGTTTAATTTAATCAAGACTATACCCCAGTACAACTACCCCATGCAGAAATATGCAATCTCTGTAAACCTCTAATTTTATACTTCTTTGCTGCTTCAAGTATGAAGTTAGTGCGCTCGTGAAAGTTATTTTGATCATCAAGGCCGGGCATAATGCACACTTTCTTTAATGGTGTGTTAAACGGTATTACATAGCTATCAAATACTTCTTGTATATCAAGTTCAGATGATACGACAAACTTAAACGAGTAGTTTGTATGCTGCATAATCTTTTTAATAGCATCGCCATTAATACGCTGTCTTGTAGACATCCCGCTATTATCTAATTTTGCGGAACAGTTAATTTGATCGAGCTTACTTAGTAAATCATCTTGAATTAAGATTGTACCATTTGTCTCGATTTCACTATATGGCCTACACCCGTAATTATCTTCAAACCATGTTAAAAAATTAACGATAGATTCTTGATGCTTTGGTATGGTGGGTTCACCACCAGTCCAAATTAAGTGTATGCTCTGATCTTTAATACCGTCTATTATTCCTTCACTTTCCCATTTATCAACAAGGTATTGAAACGGTTTACGTGCTCCCTGCACCCACACCGGTGCGCTATCACACGTCCATGTTGCTTTACCTTCACGGTGCAGCGAACCAACAATATTACCACCTTCAATATACGTTGAAGACTCTTTTACATCTTTAGTAATTGATATTAAATCTTGAGATGTTAAACCACATCGAAGATTACATCCTTTGAGCCGTATAAAATATGCAGGTACACCTGTTGATATACCTTCGCCTTGTACACTGTAGAAACTTTCAGACAATTCAAAAAAATCGCGCATATATTATATTATATATTAAATGCAGTTTCATTAACATCGACTGTTTTTATACTGTTACCGAAATGTTTAATTAAATCTCCTGTCCACTCTTCTTCAAAGAGGTGATGAGTAACACCGGTTTGAGGATTGTTAAAAACATACGCGCTTACATTATCAAGATCAATATCATCTATCTGATTTTCTAAAGTCTTAATAAGACTGACCATTTCTGTTAAATCATCAAACTTCCATTCTACAGAAATTTCTGAAACACAGCTCGACAGTAAAGACTGTAATATTAAATTACATTGTCTGTTATCTAATTTTAGATTTATTTTGCTCATACTTAATTTAAAGTGTAATATAAACACACTTTAAATCAAATAACTATTTAAGAGTCAAAAGATATTTAAATCTGTTAATAAAACCAACAATTGAATCTCGTATATTAAGTATGTCTGTATCACGAATTGCGTCAACAACACTTGTAAGCTCAACTTGCAAGGCATTGAGAGTGGTGTCAAGTAGTTCTGTGACTGTTACGTTATCAAGATCATTAAGATCTATTGTCTGTTGCTGAAATACAAAACGGCCGTATTTACCTTGATACGTTTCAACTAGCTCATCTAAAAGCTCGCCAAGTTCATCATACGCTTTACCATAAGCTTTATGACGACTGAATATTTTAGTCTGCCAATGTAAAATACGTATCTGTTCTTGTAGTTTAATGAGCGTTATAATAACGTTTAGCATGATTTATTTTTGTGGTTGAGCTGACGGGCTCGGTGTTGTAGTAGATGGAGCGGGGGCAGGCGCTTTAATATCATGCAGCGTCTGTGTACTGTTTAATATATTCTTAATAACGTCTGTTTGTGTACCAAGACCCTTTGCAAGTGCATCAAGAGCGGGAGCAATCTTAGGGTCTTGTAAGGCTGGATGTGATGCTGTGGCAGCGGGAGTCACCGGAGTTGCGGGTTTTACAGCAGGGGCAGCGCTTGAGGGAGACGGTGTTGTTGTTCCGGGAGCAGCAGGTGTTTGCGCGGCAGGATTTGTGGATTGTTGAAAACCGGGCGTTGGTGGTACTGCGGGGTTGTTTTCGTTTACAATCCAGTTAAACATGTTTGCGCTTTCAACAATTGCTTGTGCATCATATACATAGCCCACTTTTGGTTTATTACATGTCTCACAAAAACCTTTAAGTTTTATGCGACAATTTGTATCACGAGATTCAACAACACGTGTTATAGGGGTTCTACATAAACCGCACTCTACGACCATCTTTTCAGTCTTCTTTTTCTTTTTTTTGCTTTTTAGAGCAAAGAAATCTGCTTTTGTAATCTTATCTTTTGGTGGAGCGGCTTGAGCAATTTTTTTCTGACCGCCTTTTAATGGTTTGTCTTCTTCTTTACTTTTTTTCTTGAAAAAAGGAAATTTTGATTGTTTTTTGTCGTCTTTTTCCGTTTTATCAACAAAAGGGTTTTTTTTCTTAAAGCGCTCTTCAAATATATCTCTCATATCTTTTTATTTATTCTACATCAAGTTATCATCAGCTATTAGTACAGTTTTATTATTGTACATCTGTTTAAGTTTCTTAAGATTATTGGTGTATATGTGTTTTTTAAAGCTGTGTAATGAACTTTTACACTTATCTATACAACACTCAGCAGCGTGAGGTAGATCTGTGTCGTTATGCAAGCTCATTATAAAAACCGGTATAGGTGATGTAGTCTTAATCTTTTTAGTTAAAAAGTTTGAAATATCCGACTTTAACAGTTGATCTTTAAATTCCCCTGTATAAAATACGATTGTGGATCGATAAAGGTACTTTAAAGATTTTGTTAAATCTAAGAGATCAACAATAAAAATATGATATATAAAATTTGTAGTCTCACGAGACGATATTTTTGTTAAATTTAACTGTCTTTTTGCTTCAAGATACTTTCTAACAGACTTTTCAAGTAGAGCATTGCCGTCTATAACTGTAAGACGATGTGAATCAATATTTTTAATCATACCTTATTATAAGATATTTTAAGAATTAAGAAACCCTAATAATGAGCCAAGAGGAACACCATCTTCAAGACTCTGCTCAACAACAACGCTCAAGTCGTTAAATATGCCGTCTAATTGCTCTTGATAATACGCTCTTTTATTTTCATCAACTCTAAGAGATGCAATTGCGGATTCAAGCTGGACTTTACCATTTAATGTTTGTAACTGTTCCCCGAGCATCTTTTTGAGAGATAGAATAGTTCTAATATCATGAGAGAGAGATACCTGTTCTTGTAATGTTATCGGTTTTTTAATAATATTACCTTTTAAATCAATTAATCCTAGTTGATATGCTTTGTATTCTTCAATTGGTTTATTGAGTAGAGACAATATTATACTATTAAACGCCAAACCGCTTACACTCTCTTTCATCACGCCGTTGTACTCAATACCATGCACATGTATACTGTCAGGTGCATATCTACAACCCTTACCATAATTTGCGCTGCCGCAAAAGCTACAATGCTTTGCATCATCAGGATGAAAGTGTATGCCTTTTGGGCTATATCTGCATCCTGATCCAAAATTTGCACTACCGCAATACACACATCTACTTTGAGCCATAAATTATTTTGTTTGATTGGTTAATATAATATCTTTATTAATCTCTAAAAAATTATTTAAGCTCGTAAAAATAAAAGAGTCACGGTACACACAGTAATTATTAATTTTATCAAAAAGTTTAATGTGCTTTTTGTCAAAAACTACATATTCTCCTTTGTGGTTTACTTTTATACATAAAAACCATAAATCTTTTGATGTACCGCTAGCTTGTTCTATCCACTTATTGAGCTGTTCACAATTTTCAAATAAACTGTTGAATGCAAATGTTTTATAAAATTTACATTCAAAGTCAACATGAGATAATTCATCAGGTACAATAATATCACCTGAACTCAACAACAACTGTGTACTTGTTAGTTTTTGTACCCGCACGCTGTTTTTACCACCTACAAACGCTCCGCTGTTTGGAACTCTTTCAAAATTAAGTTGAAAGACGTTATTTAAATGTTTCGCTAAAATGCGTTCGTATGATTTTCCTTTATTTTTGTTGTAATTACTCATTTTTTATGATGCTTCTTTTTATGCCGCACCACTTTTTTGCGTATACCTTTGAAAAGCGGTGTGGTAATTAGCTCAGGTTTGTTTCTAGTAATTACTTTACCACCCCCTATAAGTCCAGCAATAACACTGCTACCTCTATTATATGTATCACCCGAGAATACAGTACCGGTCATTGGCATACCTGCAGTAGTCATTGTGGTGTTTTCGAGCACTCGTTTAACTAAATCATCAAATTTCATTGTAATATATATATTTATGTAAAATTGATAGTTGATATTTAGTTAAAATAATATATTATTTAATATATTAAATAATATGCAATCTACTGACGAAGTTGATAAAGAAGTATCTATTTTTGAGCGCTATCAAAACGAAATAGCTAAACTTGTATCTGTGGATGAGTTTAATATGAAAGATGTGCAGATGAACTTGCCTGCCAATCGCCATTATTGGGTGGGTAGATTGATGTATCATAAATTTGAGGTTTCGAAGTTAAATAAAACAAGAAAACAAGCTATCTCAAAAATTGTCGAGAAGATTCAAAACGAAACACCAATTGGTATATCGCATAAAAATGTTACACATTCTGCAGAACAGCACCCTGTGGTAATAAGAATTGATGAACAGATAGTTGAAAACGAACTCTTAATAGAATACCTTTCTAAGATTGAAAGTAATTTTCGTAGCGTGAGCTATGATATTAAGAATCTTATAGAAATTATACGTCTTGAAACAACATGAGTAAGATTTTTGTGGATTATGATAAAGGTCGGCGTAAGGGTATTATCGTTACTGAGCATTTACCTTCAATAAGAGAATATTTTTCTGTTGAAGACGATACTCAAAAATTTAAAAGACGTTTTACTGTAGGTTACAGACCACAAAGTAGAGTGTACGCAATTACACCTCAAGGGCGATTTGAACCACGCCTTATTACAGAGATCTTATCATACACACATCAACACTTTAACATAACTACTATTGAGTACAGTAAAAGTTTTTTAGAAGCTAATAGTTACCCTAAATTAAGTGGTAGTTCAATATCTGAACTCAACAAACCTCTGAGAGATTATCAACAAGAGAGTGTAGAATTAGCACTTAAAGCTGGTAGTGGTGTGATTGTTTTACCGACATCTGCTGGTAAAACTCTAGTAATGGCTACGCTTATAACTAATATACAAAATCAATTAGCCAGTAATTATAAAACTTTAGTGCTTGTTCCGGATATACAACTTGTGGAGCAATCGTATAGTGATTTAATTGAATACGGTATTGATCCTTGTAATATTACAAGGTGGACAGGTGATCATTCACCTAATAAATCTGCTGCAATTATTATTGCAAATAGTCAGATTCTCTTATCCGAAAAACAAGATACGTCCCTACTACAGCAAGTACAGCTACTAGTAATTGATGAGGTGCATAAGCTTAAAGCATCTAACAAGATAAGCAAAGTAGTTGCTACCATACCCGCAAAAATGCGCTACGGTCTAACAGGCACAATGCCCGATGCAAAGCTTGATAGGTGGTATATAATAGGGCAGCTAGGACCTGTTTTATATCAAAAGAAGAGTATTGATTTACGTAATCAAAATTACATTTCAAACGTGCAAGTGGTAGTACTGCAGATGAATTATTATAACCCGCCTCATATTGAGGCAAGTACGAGCGCAAATCCTACAGCAGCGTATGAATTAGAGAATGAATTTTTACAAACAAATTTATTCCGCAATAAAACCATACAAACACTTGTTCAATCTTTAAGCAGAAACACACTTGTGTTAGTAGATAGAATAGCACACGGTGAATTATTACTCGAAATATTAAAAACATGTACAGGCAAAGATGTACACTTCATATGCGGTGATGTTGATATTGAAGAGCGTGAGCGTGTACGCAATTTAATGGAGAATAATGACAACATTATATGTGTAGCTATTTCAAAGATTTTTAGCACAGGCGTAAACATTCGTAATTTGCATTATATTATTTTTGCGAGTATCGGCAAAGCTAAAACAAAAATAATTCAAAGTATTGGTCGCAGCTTGCGCCTGCATGCTAGTAAGAAAAAAGCAACAATTTTTGATATAGGTGATAATATGCGCTACGGTAATAACCACTTACGTGAGCGCATGGCACTTTACAAGAGCGAAAGTATACCATACACAATTAAAATAATTACCCAAACACATGAATAAGGATACATTTGAAGATGACGTTATAGATTTTGAAGATCTAACTAAACCCAAAAAAAGAGTGAGGCGAACCAAAGAAGAGTTAAAGCCTAACTATGTCAACCCCATTGAAATGGAGCAAAGTATTAAAGACTACTATGCGTGCGGTACTATACCCGATTCGTTAGCGGATTCTATACAAAAAATAGCTACTCGACTAGGTTACGCACAAAATTTTATTAACTATAGCTATAAAGAAGAAATGATTGGTGACGCAGTAATAAAAATGATGACAGCTCTTATGAGAAAGCGCTTCATTGTCGACAATGGATATAACCCTTTTAGTTATTTTACTAAAGTAGCATATAGAGCTTTTCAAAACCGTATTAAACGTGAAAAGAAAGAGTACGAGACAATGAGGCGCTATCAAGCGGATGTGTACAATACACTTGCAGAAGGGGGCTTACTACCTGCACGAAAAAACAAAAGAGAGTGCGAAGACAGCGATGATAACTTTTTTAACATATACAACGACCAAGATGAGCCTGAGATTATTGAAGAAATAGAGTAGCCTAAGCATTGAAAATATCTTATCATTAAAAGATGCTTTATAAAAATAAAATTGCATGCATTTCTGACATTCATTTAGGTATACATCAAGATTCAGAAATGTGGCACACTCAGCACGTAAAATATGCTGAGTGGCTTTGTTCAACGTTAAAAAACAACGGCATCAATACTATTATTATTGCGGGTGATATATTTCATAATAGACATGAAGTAGGTGTATCAACTTTGCATACTGCAAAGTTGTTTTTTGATATTTTAAAAGACTTTGAAATATATGCAATCACAGGTAATCATGATTGTTTTTATAGAGATAACTCACGCATTAATAGTATATCAATATTTGATCGTAGCAACATTACTGTGTATGACACGCCTACAAATGTAACTATTAAT
>Ga0209084_1001627_pt1 | contig 18506 bp, 18 predicted proteins | sample C_130820_MF_Meta_FD_187309 | JGI IMG/M metagenome (GOLD analysis project Ga0209084, IMG submission 187309) | Freshwater microbial communities from Lake Croche, Canada to study carbon cycling - C_130820_MF_MetaG (SPAdes) (version 2) | ecosystem: Environmental > Aquatic > Freshwater > Lake... | reverse complement strand
ATCATCCACACACAGGCCACCGTGCGCGCGATCCACGAACGCGTCTATTTCCGGCCCTTGCTCGAAGCCTTCGCCACCACGACGCCGGGGATCGCCAGTAGCGGGAACGACACCGACGCCGAGGACAACAGTCTCGATGCTCGTGCGATCAGCGCCCGCCTCACCGCGTTCGGATTTACCGATGCTTTGCGAACCAGAGCAGCGGTTCGCGACCTCACTCGCGGTCTGAGTCGGTCGAGCCGATTGATGCAGCAGATGCTTCCGCTGCTGCTCGACTGGATCTCGACCTCACCCGATCCAGATCTCGCACTGCTCATCGTCCGCAACCTGCTGAGCGGTCCACAACAGATGCGCCAACTCGTGGACGTGTTCCGTGATTCGCCGGCGGCGGCCGAGAGACTGTGCCGTATCGCCGGCACCAGTCGACTCCTCGGTGACATCCTCTCGCATAACCCTGACCTGATCGCCCGCCTCCCTGACCCCGGACAACTGGCTCTCCGCGAGCACGCGGCTCTCTCCGATCGAGCGGTGGCCATCCTCGAACTCCGCCGTGAACCGATCGAGCAACAGGCGGCGCTCCATCGATGGAAACAACGAAACCTGCTGGGGATCGCCGCACGAGATGTCTTCGAGGCGGCCAACGTTCGTACCATCGGTCACGATCTCACCTCCCTCGCCGATGCCTGCGTACACAGTGCACTGACGATCCTGCAGCCGAAGATCCCGTTCGCCGTCTTCGCGCTGGGTCGCTTCGGTGGTGGCGAGATGGCATACGCCAGCGACCTCGACCTCATGTTCGTGCATGGCGGCGATGGACCGGGAACAGACCGGGAAGCCCAACGCATCGCCTCTGGGCTGATGCGCATACTTCGAGGTGCCACACCTTCGATGCGTATCTTCGAGGTCGACGCTGATCTTCGACCCGAAGGTCGTAATGGTGTGCTGTCGCGAACCGTCGAGATGTTCGAGGCCTACTGGCGCTCGAATGCCGAGACCTGGGAACGACAGGCCATGTCGCGTGCGCGTTTCGTGGCCGGCGATTCAGAGCTGGGTGACTCCCTGCGACTCGCGCTCGATGACTTCGTGCTCGGCTCGGTAGGGAATGGCGATCGATCGGCGCACCCGGGTAGGGGACTCACCGAACATGAACGTCGAGACATCCGACGCATGAAGGCTCGCATCGAGGCTGAGCGCATCCCGTTCGGCGAGGATCCCGACTTCCACCTCAAACTCGGCCGGGGTTCGCTCTCCGATATCGAGTTCACTGCGCAACTGCTGCAGCTCGAACACGGTGTACCTGCGCCGGGCACTGTTGAAGGCGTGGAGCAACTCGCACGGCTCGGAGTTCTCGATCCGACGGATGCGGCGACGCTCATCGAATCGTTCCAATTCTGCGAACGCGTGCGTAACCGCTGGTTCCTCGTCAACAGTGCGCCAGGTGACTCCCTCCCCACACAACCCGGGCCGATGCTCTGGTTGGCCCGCTCTCTCGAGACCACGCCGGGCGAGCTGCGCAGCGACTACCGACGGGTCACCCGGCGAGCGCGTGCCGTCGTGGATCGACTGTTCTACGGTCTTCCCGGTCGGAGCTGACGCCACGTCGAACCGGATCCGAGAGGGACCCACGGGCACCGCATCCATTCGCGCCGAGCTGGATCATCCCGTGATCGATGCCGACGCACACATCATCGAATTCGAGAGCCGAACCTCACCGACCAACGACGTGGCCGACCACATCGGCAACTTCGCCACCGGCACCGGCACCGAAGCGGAATGTCGCGCGCTGCTCTTCGGTGGCACGGGGGTCGAGGACAAGATGCGAGCACCGCTCGAACCACGAACCTTGCCTATTCGCAGGCCACGCCGTCCTTGTCGCCATCAAGCGAACTGCGATACCCGGGCTGGTCACTGCGAATCGGTGCTGCACCAGCGGCGCGCGCCGCAGAGCAGTTGGCGAAATAGACATTCCCGTCTCCTGCGCCACCCCCTCCCGAACCGCTGCCCACACCCGGTTCTGCCGGCGTCGGCTGCGGTGCGTCTGCGGAGCCGCTCGGTATGCCTCCGCCGGCGACGCTGGTTCCGATTCCCGGCCACACGGGCCCGGCCGGTCCACAGGTGTCGAGCATCTGCCCAAGTGCGTCGCGCTCCTCGGTGGTTGCGGTGAGTCCCCACGCGACTTTCACGTCTACCCAACCCGTGGCATAGGCGCACCAGGAGTCGCGGTTCGGCGGTCGCCATTCGTTCGGGGGATCAGAGCCCTTCGTGCGATTCGAAGTGGCCGAAGCTGCCACGAGTTCAGCGGGGTTGTTGGCGAACGCCCGTCGGCGGGTGACGTCCCACCGCCAACCTCCTGAGCGGAACGCATTTTCGAGCGGAACGAGGTGGTCAACATCGAAGTCGCCGGGCACTGTCGTGGTGATGCCGTCATACGGCGAGACCCAGGAGCCGGTGATGACCTTGCATGTGCCAGCCCGGTTCACCGTGGCCGGCACCACCGACCAAGCGATGAGCGCGTCCTGTCGGGCGTCGCAACCGTTGCCCTCGACGTCGTCCCAATGGGGCCAGTCGTCACGGACGTATCGACGGTCCGGCGTGGAGCGATCATCGATCTGAAGGGCTGCGAGTTCGGCGTTGGGCGTCGAGTTCGGCGCACCACGGGCTGACGACGGTTGCGTCGTGGTGGACCCGATCATGGGTGCAGAATGGTCAGTGGCTGTCGTGGAGGTCGTTGCCCTGCTCGTGCTGGTCGATCCGGACTGTGTGGTTGATCCGCCGCACGCAGTGACGAGGAACGCGAGAACGAGTCCCGCGAGTAGGACCGATGCTCGTGTCGGGCCCAGTACTCCGCCTCGAGGCCCGAGGCACTCGTGGACATACGCCGTCGGGCGCGCGGACCTGTTGTTCGGAAGGATTGCGAATCGCCGTGGGCCGCCAGTGCGACCGATGTGCTTGACCACCGATCGCGAGGCTAGGCGCTCGGTCTCTGCGCGGCCCCGAATCGGCTCCGCATCGGCTCCGAATCGGCTCCCAAGCTCAACACCTCTGCACCGCCCGAGCACCTGCGTTTCTGCGACTCCTCGGGCTTCTTCGACACCTGGGTTCCGGGTCGTCCGAATGCCGCGGTTCTCCAATGGAATTGGGCTGAATGACCCATACCGGCTGTCACACCCGGTCCTTAGTATCGAACACATGTTCGATCACCGAACCACCACTGAACCCGGGCCCGAGGAGCCCGACGGCCGCTCCGTTGGCGGTCCGGATGCTCCAAGTCCTGATGTTTCTGGACCTGATGTTGCTGTTGATGTTGTAGCGGCCGATCCCGCTGGCCTCGAGAGTGATGTTGCCGGACCTGATGCTGCTGGACCCGATGTTGCAGGTTTCGAGAGTGACCTTGCCGCTGGCCCCGATGTTGCAGGTTTCGACAGTGATGTCGCTGCGGCCGGTGGCGTTCGGGTGTGTTCGGGTTCGTTCGAGGTGTTGCTCGAACAATTGATTCAAGTGGTTGATGCCATGGGGTCGTGCGTGGTGCCGGCGGATTCAGCGGCGTTGATCGCGTTGCGCACCCAGGTTGATCGTGTGAGCGCGTTGATCACTGAAGCCGAAGTGCGTTTCGATGCCGCCGAACTATGGCGTGACGAGGGCGCCACATCCATGCGCGCCTGGTTCGCTGACCGATGCGGGTTGGGTCGCCGGGCGGCAAGCGACGAAGCCCGGCGAACCGAACGACTCGAACTATGGCCCGAAATCACCAACGCCTGGGTCACTGGGCGTCTCAGCCGCGCCAAAGTTGATCTCATTGTTGGTGTCATCCCCCGACGGTTCCGAGGATTATTCGCGCAGCACGCTGTGTCAGTCATCGAAACCATCGGCCCGCTCGACATGTTCGACACCGAAACCGCGTTACGTCACTGGGTGCGTTGCGCCCAGAACCCCGACGGCACCGAACAACTCCACCAGCGCCCCTCAGGGTTGCATTTCGATCGGGCCCTCGAAGGCCAATACGTCCTCACCGGCAACTTCGACGCCACCGGCTCCGCCATCATCGAAGCAGCACTCCACGATTTCGATGTCCCCGACCCTGTCGACGAAAACGGCAACCCGATCGATGCCAACGGCAACCCGATCGGCGAGCAACGCACCGCCGCTCAACGCAAAGCCGACGCGTTGATCGCCGCATGCCAATTCGCGATCACACACCGCGAAGGCGTCACCGGCAACCGACGCATGCTTCCCCACGTGTCACTCATCATCGACATCAACGAACTGCGAGCTTCCGCACTACGAGGCGCCGAAATTCGCACCCACGCAGAACTCGACGCGTGCGCCGAAACCCACAACTGGACTGCAGCCGAACACGCCTGGTTCACCGACACCCTCAACCAACACCTCCACCACCAACTCCACGGAACCGCAACCACCTACAACCACACCGAACTCGACACACACGCCATCGCACTGCTCACCTGCGACTCGGTCGTCCAAAAAATCCTCACCGCCGACAACCAACCGCTCAACATGGGCCGCGAAGTCCGAACAGCGACAATCCCCCAACGACGAGCAATCATCGCCCGCGACAAACACTGCCGAGCACCCGGCTGCCACACCAAACCCGAACACTGCGACATCCACCACATCGACCACTGGATCAACGGAGGCAAAACCAACACCAACCGCATGGTCCTGTTATGCGCAACCCACCACCGACAATTCCACCGACCCGGCTACCAAATGGAACTCGACGAACACGCCAACTTCACCATCCACGCACCCAAAGGGTGGACACGAACCACCACACCCACAGCCACAACCAAACGAACCACACACCCAAGAATCACCGAACTCTTCGAACAACCCAAACCCCTCACCAACCCACCCAACCACCACCCCACCGAATGACCGAATGACCAACAAGGCGGCTGACCGAATAGCCGGCCGAGCGACTAGACGAACGAACGGCTGAGCGGTCCACCAACCCGAGCAACCGGCACCACTGCCACTACCGCCACCGTCACGCCCGCAGACGCCACCAGCGCCAAACAAACGACACCACCAAAGAACAACACCACCAAAGAACAACACCACCAAAGAACAACACCACCAAAGAACAACACCACCAAAGAACAACACCACCAAAGAACGACACCACCAAAGAACGACACCACCAAAGAACGACGAAGGCCGGCCCCGGGGGCCGGCCTTCGCACCGAACGGTTTGTCTTCCGTGAATGAAGTTCCGCAGTTGATGCTCCGCGGAGTCGAACGGATCAGCAGTCGTAGTAGAGGGTGAACTCGTAGGGGTGCGGACGCAGACGGATTGCGTCGACCTCGTTCTTGCGCTTGTAGGCCACCCAGGTGTCGATGAGATCGTCGGTGAACACGCCACCGCGCTTGAGGAACTCATTGTCGGCCTCGAGTGCATCGAGGGCGGCTTCGAGGGTGGCGGGCACCTGCGGAACCTTGGCGAGTTCCTCCGGCGGAAGGTCGTAGAGATCCTTGTCCACGGGCGCCGGCGGCTCGATCTTGTTCATGATGCCGTCGAGACCGGCCATCATCATGGCGGCGAAGGCAAGATACGGGTTCGAGGTGGAGTCGGGGCAGCGGAACTCGACGCGCTTGGCCTTCGGGCTCGGCGAGGCCAGCGGGATGCGGCAGGAAGCCGAACGGTTGCGCTGGCTGTACACCAGGTTCACGGGTGCCTCGTAGCCCGGCACCAGACGCTTGAACGAATTGGTCGTCGGGTTGGTGAATGCGATCACCGCGTGAGCGTGGTGCAGCAGACCACCGATGTACCAGCGGGCGATGTCGGACAGACCGGCGTAGCCATTGGCGTCATAGAACAGCGGCTCACCGTTGTTCCAGAGCGACTGGTGGGTGTGCATGCCCGAGCCGTTGTCCTCAAAGATCGGCTTCGGCATGAAGGTGAGCGACTTGCCGTTCTGCCAAGCAACGTTCTTGAGCACGTACTTGAAGGTCATCAGCTGGTCAGCCATCGCCAGCAGCGTGTTGAACTTGATGCCGATCTCGCCCTGACCACCCGAGGCAACCTCATGGTGATGAAGTTCGGTCTCGATACCGACCTTGTGGAGTTCGATGGTCATGTCGCCGCGGAGGTCCTGATAGTGATCCATCGGAGGAACCGGGAAATAGCCCTGCTTGGTACGGGGCTTGTAGGCCAGGTTCGGACCCTCTTCGGTGCCGGTGTTCCACTGACCCTCGACGGAGTCAACCATGTAGAACGAGCCGTTCGGCTGGGTGTCGAAGCGCACATCGTCAAACACGAAGAACTCAGCCTCGGGACCAAAGAACGCCGTGTCGGCGATTCCCGTGGTCTTGAGATAAGCCTCGGCCTTCTGGGCGACATAACGCGGGTCGCGGGAGTAGCTCTCGTGGGTGACCGGGTCGGCCACGTAGCAGTGGATCACGGCGGTCTTGTGCTTCATGAACGGGTCGATGTAGCAGGTGTTCGGATCAGTGATGAGCACCATGTCCGATTCCTGGATCTCCTGGAATCCACGGATCGAGGAGCCGTCGAAACCATGACCCTCGGAGAAGTGGTCAAGTGAGAGCACGTGAGCGGGGATGGTGACGTGCTGCATGATGCCGGGAAGATCGATGAATCGAAGATCAACGAACTCGCAGCCTTCAGCCTTGACGAAGGCCAGAACTTCTTCGGGGGTGCGTTCCTGCACGGTTCCTCCTGTATGGGGTGCGACCGTGAGAACCCTCCGGGCCGCGTGACGGGTTGGACACTATCGCCGGACGGGGGATCCATCGAAGGTGAACGGGCGACACCCTCGCAGGGTGGGTTTTCCCCAGTGTTGCCCTTTTGTGAACGGATGATGAACGGACCCGGTACCGTCCGAAATCACGTTGTGGATATGTCTGGACGGTGTGCGAGGATTCGATCATGGAACGACAGCAGGATTACGTCCTTCGCACCGCCGAGGAGCGAGGAGTCCGCCTCATCCGCCTGTGGTTCACCGATGTGCTCGGTCAACTCAAGTCGGTGGCCATTTCGCCCAATGAACTCGAGAACGCCTTCGAAGAGGGCATGCACTTCGACGGCTCTGCCATCAACGGCTTCAGTCGGGTACAGGAGAGCGATGTGCTCGCCAAGCCCGACCCCAACACGTTCGAACTTCTGCCGTGGGGCAATAACGACGACGTCACCGCCCGCATGTTCTGCGACATCATGAACCCGGACGACTCACCGTTCGAGGGCGATCCCCGCCAGGTACTGAAACGCAATCTCGATCGGGCCCACCAGCTCGGCTACTCGTTCTTTGTGGCCCCCGAGATGGAGTTCTTCTACTTCCGCAACGGCGATCCATCCCAGCCTCTGGTGCCGCTCGACACGGGTTCGTACTTCGATCTCACCACCGCCGATGTGGCCAGCGATCTGCGCAAGCGCACCCTGCTGGTGCTCGAGAACATGGGGATTCCGGTGGAGTACTCATTCCATGAGGACGCTCCCAGCCAGCACGAGATCGACCTGCGCTACACCGACGCCCTCACCATGGCCGACAACGTCATGACCTTCCGACTCGTCGTGCGTGAGATCGCCATGGAGCAGGGTGCGTTCGCCACGTTCATGCCCAAGCCGATGGCCGGTGTCCAGGGTTCCGGCATGCACACACATATGTCGCTGTTCGAGGGCGACGAGAACGCATTCCACGACGCCGGCGATCCCTATGGTCTGTCGAAGGTCGGCCGGCAGTTCATCGCTGGTCTTCTGCGCCACGCTCCCGAGATCACCGCGGTCACCAACCAACTCGTGAACTCCTACAAGCGGCTTGTGGCCGGGTACGAAGCGCCGGTGTACGTGACCTGGGCCCGTAACAACCAGTCCGCGCTTGTGCGACTTCCCGTCACCAAGCGGGGCAAGTCCTCCTCGACCCGAATCGAGTACCGGGCCCCCGATCCTGCCTGCAACCCGTATCTCGCCTACTCCGTCATGCTGGCGGCTGGCCTCAAGGGCATCGAAGAGGGGTACGAGCTCCCACCGGAGGCATCGGCCAACGTGTTCGAGATGACCGATGAAGAGCGCGCCGCCGAGGGCATGCGCCCGCTTCCGCAGTCGCTCTCGGAAGCTCTCGACGTGATGGAAGGTTCCGAACTGGTCGCTGAGGCACTCGGCGAGCACATCTTCGAATGGTTCCTGCGCAATAAACGGGCCGAATGGCAGGACTACAAGTCCCAGGTCACCCAGTTCGAACTCGACCGCTACCTCCCCAACTGGTAGCTGCGATGGAACCCGTCCTCGTCTTCCCCGACCCGCCACCTCCGGAACTGGCACAGGTCCTTGACCTCGGCGGCTATCCATGGAAAGCCGTCAATGACGACATCACCGCTACCCGTCTGGCGCCGAACGCCGGCTGGTCAGGGGCGGTCATCTGCGCCTACGCCGATCCTGAACGGGCATTCTCCCTGTGTCGCTCGCTGCGCCGCAGCGACAATCAGCTCGAACCGCTCATGATTCTCGTCAACGGCACCCAACTCGCCGAACTCGAGCAGCGCGACGAACTCTTCGAGGATTTCTGCCTCTCACCATTCCACCCCCGCGAGCTCGAGGCACGCCTCAAACATCTGTTCTGGCGATCGGGTGGCGTGACCGACACACGGCCCGAGCTCGTCGAATACGCCGATCTGGTGCTCAACCTCGAGACCTACCAAGCAGCAGTTGGTGGCAAGCCACTCGATCTCACGTTCATGGAATACGAACTGCTCAAGTTCCTCTCCTCGAACCCGGGCAAGGTCTTCACCCGCGAGACCCTGCTCAGCCGGGTCTGGGGCTACGAGTACTACGGCGGTGCGCGCACCGTCGACGTCCATATTCGTCGCTTACGGGCAAAACTCGGCGAACATCATGCTGGTCTGATCCAGACCGTGCGCAGCGTGGGCTACCGATTCGGTCAGTCGAGATGGGGCATCACCGCCGAGTGATGTGCAACTGTGGGCTTCGACGCTGATGTGCAGCGCCGATGGCGTCACCTGCATCGAACCTGTCGAGCTCACAGCGGTCATCCTGACTCTCCTCAAGCAGCACGGGTTGCTGGCTGAAGGCTGAGAGCCCGAAGCACACATCTGCCGAACAGCAACTCGCGCAACAAAAACTGAAGAGTAGGAACTGCAGTGCGCCAGCTGCAGTGCACCAACTACCGGGAACAACTACCGGGAACAACTACTGCACAACGAAAAGGGCCGCTCCGAGGAGCGGCCCTTCACAACTTGGTAGAGAGGAATCTCAGACCGGACGAACGTCCTGCGCCTGATCGCCCTTGGGGCCCGAGGTGACCTCGAACTCGACGGCCTGACCCTCTTCAAGTGAGCGGTAGCCCGAACCGCTAATCGCGCTGTAATGCACGAAAACGTCGGGGCCTCCTTCACGGGAGATGAAGCCGAAGCCTTTTTCTGCGTTGAACCACTTAACGGTACCGGAAGCCATTTCCGACTGCCCTTTCTGTCCTGCGGGGTCGGAACTCCTTCCCAGCACTACTTAACGAGAGAGACGCTAGCGGTAAACGGCCGAGAAAGCGATAGGAACTTTCCCGAAGGGCTTTTCGGCCTGCTTCGAGGAAGGTTCCGAGTCAGTTCGTCGCGGCCTCGGGATGGGCCAGGGCGTAGTCCTCGGTACCGACAAATGCATCGTCGACTGCTGCGCCGACGGTCCAGCCGAGCACCGCGGCGACAAGGGTCATGGTCATGAGGAAACCCACTGGGATGGCGATCAGCAGGACGATGAGGATGATGACGACTCCGGGCACGACGAAATCCTATCGACCCGCTGGGGCGTAGGCCCAAGCTTCGATCTCGACCAATGCCACCCGGGGGAGTTCGGCCACTGCGAATGCACTTCGGGCCGGGCGATGGTCGCCGAACGCAGCTGCGTACGCCGCGTTCATGATCTCGAAATCGCGCATATGGCGCAGGAACACGGTGGTTTTGATGACATCGCTCATCGAGGCACCCTCGGTGGCCAGCAGCGCCGCCAGATTGGCCAAGGCCTGGATGGCCTCAGCTTCGACACCGCCACTCACCATCTCGCCGTCACGCAGGCCCAGCTGGCCGGAGACCACGAGAAGATCGCCGGCGCGAACGATTGGTGTGTAGGGACCGATCGGAGTGCTCATGGGTTCATGGTTGCACAGGTAGAACCGAATGCAGGGAGCCGCCGGTGGGCCAATCGGAGACATAGCCCTGCTGCATCCAAACCGCCGCAGCCACAGCAGCGAACACGGCATCGGATCCGTTGACGGGTTCGGAGTCCTCCTCGTGGAGTGTGACCTCGACCGGCGGCATCTCAGACGCACGCAGCACACCGAACGAGCGGATGGTGAGATCACCGATGACACCATCGGCATCGACCGCCAGCCCCTCGCTCAGCACCCAACCAAGAGCCATATGCGCGGCACCGATCACGTAGGAGCGCAGCACGACCTGATCAAGAATGCGCCCGCAACGGAGTCCGACCCGCACAAAACCATCTGCGACAGATCCGTCGAGCTCGACGATCGCTTCCGCGCCCTCGGGCGATACAACCCGAACTGGGTTCGCCGACACACTTCCATCGGCGGCCGCTGCTCGAGAATCGAGCACGGCACGCAACACCGCAGCCTCGGCCCACCCGGCGCCGCGGATCGCAATCGACGTGGACGGTCCCACGAGGTCAACCTCCTCGACACTGACCATCGGGAGCACGGCGTTGATCGCCCCGGCAACCCCCACTGTGCGGGCAACACGGATCACGCCGGTGCCATCGGCTCGCAGCGCCGCCGCCATCGGTGGGCGCTTCGGTCCGAGCCGAACCACGTCCTCGCGTGACAGCACGGCGCGCACCGTCCGGCCGTTCGCATCGGCCAACTGGCGCGCCATGGTGCCGACCAGAGAACTGAGCTTGCCGCCGAACGCGCCACCGTTGGCCAACACCGTGCTCGGTTCACCACCGGGTTCACACCAGGCTGCATCGGTCTCGAGATAGGCCGGCTCGACCCAACTGGTCCGCAGGGTGAGATCCCATTCGCCCGGAGCGATGTCGATCGGCGGTGCCGGTTCGATCGTTCCGTGTCGGCCCTGCACCTTGCCGGCCAGCGCCCGCGCTTCGGGCAGCGACGGTGCCACCGCCCAGTCCTCGATCGAATCGGGCCAGCCGGCATCGGTGCGCGGCATGGCGACCAGCGCACCGGCGGGTGCGGTGTCCTCGGAGAACCCTCCCTGACCAAGTGCCACATCGGCCGCCACCCGTTGTGGGGTGCGACCCTCGATGGTGGCCCTGCGCGACGCCGCATCGAGATCTCGCGTGACTGGTTCCCCCACCGCGACCTCGCTCACCGCGAGCGCCCAAGCCTCCTCAATGGTCTGCCAACCAGTACAACGACACAGGTGTGCAGCGAGCGCTCGATCCACAGCGGCCAGATCATCGGCAGCGGCGCCTTTGGCCCGGAGCCCCTCGAGGCGACAGATGATTCCCGGCGTGCAGAACCCGCACTGGCTGGCGCCAACGGCGAGGAAGGCATCGGCCCAGCGCTGACGATCAGCCTCCGGTAACCCGTCGACTGTGGTGATCGATCGCCCAGCCACACGACGGGCCGGCGTCACGCAGGCCACGCGAGGAGAACCGTCGACCAACACCGTGCAACAACCACATTGACCCTGCGGATTGCATCCTGCTTTCGGCGAACGAACTCCGAGTTGTGCCCGCAGCGCGGCGAGCAGCGAGAACCCGTTGTCGACGACCTCGACCTGCTGGCCATCAACCACGAACTGGATCATCGCAACATCGGGGGCGGGGCGATCGGACATCGCCCGCAGGATAGGTTCGGGCCCGATGATTCCCGAAACCCCCCGCTCCATCGACCGTCGCTCCTTCCTGCGCACTGCCGGGCTTGTCGGCGGTGGTGCCGCGCTATTCGCCGGCGCACCGGGTCTGCTCGGCGCCTGTGGAGGTTCGTCATCCACGCCCTCGGGCACGGTGACGCTCTCGGGCGATGCCAATGCTCGCAACCTGGTGGGGCTGTTCAACTACAGCGGCGACTATCTGGTGAGTGGCATCCCGCAACGCCTGCCGTTCGCCATCGCCACCCCCGAGGGCCCACCCGCCGTCGACGGCCCGCCCACGCTCACTGTGCAACTGCATCGTGATCAGCAGCCCGTGGGCGAGCCCATCGTGCTCGAGCGCCACGCCGACGGAACACCGATCGCCTACTACCCGATGGTCACCACCTTCACCGAGACCGGTGTGTGGAGCATCACCACCGACCTCGACGGGCAGGAGTCCTCGCAGAACTTCATGGTGCAGGCCCCCGACACGGTGCCGTTGCGTCAGGTCGGTCAGCCGATGGTGCCGATCGATTCACCCACCGTGGACAACGCTCGCGGGGTCGACCCGATCTGCACCAGCGTGCCGCCGTGCTCGTTGCACACCCAGACCCTCGCCGCGGCACTGGCCACCCGCGAGCCGGTAGCACTGCTGATCAGCACACCGCAGTTCTGTCAGACCGGGGTCTGTGGCCCGGTGCTCGACATGCTCATCGGACTGATGCCGGAGTTCGCGTCAGTTCGGTTCGTGCACGCGGAGGTCTACGACCGCCCGAATAACGGTGGCGACCCAGCAGCCGATGGCGTCACCGAAACAGTGACTGCCTACGGACTCTCGTTCGAACCGAGCCTGTTCATCGCCGACGCGCAAGGCATCGTCAGGACGCGACTCGACAACATCTTCGACCGCGGCGAACTGCGGGCCGCGCTCGCTGGGGTCAGCTAGGCGGAGGCTGGATCAGCTGAACGACTGGCCACAGCCGCAGGTCTTCTGCGCGCTGGGGTTGTCGATGGCGAAACCGGCACCCTGGAGGCCGTCCTTGTAGTCAAGCGTGGCGCCCACGAGCATCTGTGCGCTCGAGGGGTCGACGACCACGGCGACGCCGAGCTGCTCGAGGACCATGTCCTCGGCATCCTTCTCGGTGTCGAAGAACATCTCGTAGCTGTAACCACTGCAGCCACCGGGGCGCACGGCAACGCGCAGCATGAGGCCGTCCTGACCCTCCTGGCTGATGAGTTCCTTGACCTTGACTGATGCGGTGTCGGTGAGCGTGATCATGAGTCCTCCAGTGACGACGGAATGCTCCAAGGCTAGCGGGCAACGCCTCATGAGCGACAGCCCTGCGGATCACGAGATTTCGAACGCAGATCGCCAGCCATCGCCAACGGCCGTTCACGGCCGGGCACCTACGATCTGACACTCACGGCTGCCGATGCCGCGCCGGTAGCATTCCTCCCATGTCAGAGTTGCCCACTGAAGCCGATGTGCTCGCCGCCCTGCGCGGAGTGATCGATCCCGAACTCGGGGCCGACATCGTCGAGTTGGGCATGGCGCAGCGAGCCACCATCGCAACCGATGGCCGGGTCGTGGTCACCGTTGCCCTCACCACCGCTGGTTGCCCGCTCAAGGCACAGCTGCGTCGTGAGATCGAGATGCGCATCGAGGGCCTTCCCGGCGTCACGGCAGTGAAGATCGACTGGGCCGAGATGACCCCCGATCAGAAGGCGCACGCCATGAACGCGGCCCGCCTGAACGCCCAGTCCAACGCCGGCCCCAATCGGGTGCCCGCCGGTGCCCGCGTGCTGGCCATCGCCTCCGGCAAGGGCGGGGTTGGTAAATCCTCGGTCACGACCAACATCGCTGCAGCCCTCGCCATGCGAGGCTTCGCCGTGGGCGTCATCGACGCCGATATCTGGGGCTTCTCCATCCCGCGCATGCTCGGGATCGAAGGACGTCTCGAAGCCAAGGTCGACGAAGCCGGCGAACGTCGCATCATTCCGCACCCGCTTCCCATGGGGGCCGGACGCCTCGATGTCGTGTCGATGGGACTGCTGGTCGATGACGAGACCGACGCACTGATGTGGCGGGGACTCGTGCTCAACCGGGCGGTGCAGCACTTTCTCGAGGATGTCGCGTGGGCGCCTGACCTCGACTACGTGGTCGTCGACATGCCACCCGGCACCGGTGATGTGCAGATGGGCCTGGCCCGCATGCTCCCGCAGTCCGAGATGATCGTGGTCACCACCCCTGCCGTCGGTGCTCAACGGGTGGCGACCCGTGCAGTCACCATGGCCCGCAAGAGCCACCTCCATGTCCTCGGCGTGGTTGAGAACATGAGCGCGTTCATCTGCGCCCACGGCGAAAGCCACCCGCTGTTCGGATCAGGTGGGGGAGCAGCCCTCGCCGCCGAGGCCGGCGTGCCCCTCATCGGTTCGATCCCGCTCGAACCCGCGGTCTCCGAAGGGGGCGACACCGGTGCGCCGATCGCCCTCGGACAGGGTGCCGCCGCCGATGCCTTCGGTCAGATCGTCGATCAACTCGTCAACGAATTGGCCCCTCCGGTGGCCATGGCCGGCTGTTCAGCCCGCATGCTCGACGCAGCGATGGCCGCCCTCGACGCCCTCGACGCCTAGGACTACGACGCGCAGTACTCAGACCAGAGATTCGAAACTGGCACTCAGGTGCGGGGTCGAGCCATCGGCAGACCAGAGCGTCAGTCGCGTGGTGCGGTCCTCGGCCACCGACACGATCGGCAGCGCTGCCCCGGACTCCACGACATCGCGACCGATGGCGTCACGGAACTCGATGGCGGCCCGGAAGGAATCGGCTCTCTGGTCGCCGGCCGACCCGGGGAAGAACCCTTTCACGGCGAGCTGTGTGGCCAACACCTGCTCGACCACAGCCCAGCCAACGGCGTTGTTCACATGATCGAGGATGTCGATATCTGACGACCGCGGATGCCAGGCCTGGGTGATCGCTTCCGGATCAACTGCCCGCACTGGGTCGATCACCTGACGAGCGGTGACCTCACGACCGGCAGCCGCAGCGGCGAAGTCGGTTCGGAACCGAGGGGGCAGGAGCTTCGGACGACCCGAGATCGGATCGAGATGGACCCAGAGCGCCACTGCATCAATCCGGGCCCCGCAGTCGCCGGTCACGACGATGCGACGCTCGGCCCATCGGCTGCCGATTCCGGAACAGAACGTGGCCAACTCCAGTGACTCCCCCGATTCGGCCGCCCGATGCTGATGGATCAGCGTGCGGCGCACCACCCAGGCCTCGTGCTCGTCGAGTTCCAACTCAGCGGTGTCATCGGTGGCCACGTCCTGCAACAAGCGAGCGATTGCATCAAGACGCACCCGACCACCACTGTCCACATCGGCCCAGCGCACCGGGCGCAAGCAGCGGAAAATCCTTCCCACGGGGGGGATCGGAAGGAGTTCCTCCGCCCCGTTGGGTCGACGGATCTGGGGCTCGGGGGAGGTCACGGCAATGACGCTACCGGCCATCGATCCGGGTATTTCGCGTAATTCAGTTGACACCGCCATCACCCGCGTGGTTCCGTTGGACCCATGTTCACGTCTTCCGCCGCCCACGCCATGGTGACCCGTTCGGGTTCCTACGCGTCGACGTGCTTCTCCACCGACGTGACCATCACTGCCACCTGGTATGCGCCGACCACCACCTTTTTCAACGGTTCCGGTCACAAGCATCCCGCCCGGCGAACTCTGAGCTGACGCAAGCAAGCGCAACTCCATGAGGCCGCCGGGATCCCACCGGCGGCCTTCTTGCTGTTCGCCCCCAGACCACGAATCTCTCCTGCATCGCACGCTTCACCCGCTTCACCCTCCAAGAACCACTCACCAAGCACCACCCACCAGCAGCACCCACCAGCAGCACCGAACGAAAGGAAATCCGATGCTCGCCGAGACGATCGACGACATCTCACCGGCTGTCAGGGCCGATGCCGCCTGCAACGACCTCAACGGGTCGCTCACCGGCGTGTTCTTCTCCGAGGAACTCCAGGACATCGCCGCGGCCAAGGGCATCTGCGCCACCTGCCCGGTGATGCTCGAATGCCTCGAAGGCGCGGTGGCCCGCCATGAGCCCTGGGGCGTCTGGGGTGGGCAGATGTTCATCAACGGCCGGATCCTCGCGAGCAAGCGCCGTGTGGGTCGCCCACCGAAGGTGGCCCGTCCCGAGGACCAGCTCCCCGACCTGCCGGTGCCAACTCATCTCCTCGGTCTCGTGCGCTCCGCGTAAGACCCTCCGCCCATCCGGGACATCTCGTCCCCCGACCCTCGACCGCACCCCGGGAGGAACCGCAGCGCACTGCCGCCGGTTCCTCCTGCCGGGTCGGTCGGACCGGCGATACCGATGCATCTGCGTCGATGATTGGGAGCGGCGTGGTCGCAGGGGTACCGTCGCATCGCCCGCCGGGCCTCTCGATCCATGGAAACCACGCCGCCCCCACCCGACACCACACCGGCCGCCTCCCCGGCTGACCCAGGGCCCGAATCACGGCCCCCGGCCCGGCGCCGAACGGTGTCGCGCACCACGATCGCGCTGGTCGCGGCGGTTTCGGTCCTGCTGGCCATCGGCATCGTGCTCACCTTCCGACCCGCATCGCCGGGATCCGATGTCATCAAGCTCGACCCGGACGCCACCGAACCGTTCAACGGACTGACCGGCGGCACCGATGTGGTCGGACAATCGGTCCACGGGGTCACCTATCTCACCTTCAATGGCGATCAGGCGGCTCTGCATCCCGGTGATTCCCCGGTGCTCATCAACTTCTGGTCATCGACCTGTGCGCCATGCATCAAGGAGATGCCCGACCTCGAAGCCGCCCAGCAGACCCATGTGGGCGAGCTCACCATCATCGGTATCGATCACCTCGAAGTTCCCGAACTCGGCCTCGACATGATCCGCCGCACCGGCGTGACGTACTTGGTCGGCCGCGATCCCAAGGGCACCCTGCTGCGGTCGCTCGGGGGCAATGCGCTCCCGTTCAGCGTGCTCGTCGGATCCGATGGCACCATCCTCGCCACCCACGCGGGGCAGCTCGATGCCGCCGGTATCGAAGCATTCATCGCTCCCGCTCTGGTGAACTAGCACCATGAACGGTTCGCTGGCCTATGCCTTCGGGGTCGGCATGGTTGCCACGTTCAACCCCTGTGGTTTCGCCATGCTGCCGGCATACCTGTCGTACTTCCTCGGTCTCGAGGGAGACCAGCCGGAGGGCACGAATACGCCCGACGCCAGCATCCTGCGAGCGCTCGCCGTCGGTGCATCGATGACCGCCGGCTTCCTCGTGGTGTTCGGTGTGCTGGGCATCGTGCTCGAACCGGCACTCACCACCATCAACCGCCGACTCCCGTGGGTCACGATCCTGCTGGGGCTCGTTCTCGTGGCGCTCGGGGTGGCGATGCTCGTTGGTCGCACCATCTCGGTGCGCCTGCCGAAGTTCGGCCGGGGCCCGGAATCGCGTGAACTCTCCTCGGTGTTCCTCTTCGGCATCTCCTACGCGCTGGTCTCGCTCAGCTGCACGCTGTCGCTGTTCACCGCAGCCATCTCCACCACCGTGCAGGACGAGAACGTGATCATCGGAATGCTCGCGTTCCTCGCCTACGGCCTTGGCATGGGCCTGGTGCTCATGGTGATCACCCTGGCCATTGCACTGGCCCGCCAGTCACTCGTGCGAAACCTCCGCAAGGTGCTGCCGTACATCAACCGTGTGTCGGGTGGTCTGCTCGTTCTCGCCGGGCTCTATGTCGTCTATTACGGCTGGTACGAGCTGCGGGTATTCAACGGCACCACCAGCGGAGGCGGTGTGGCGCAATGGGCCTTTGACATCAACTCCTCGGTCAGTCGATGGATCAACGAGGTCGGCGCCACCCGACTGGGCCTCATCCTCGGACTGGTCGTCGCGCTCGCCGTGCTCGTTGCGTTGGCGGCCCGGCGACGAGCAGAGGACCGATAACCTCGGCGCATGGAACTGCGCGTCTTCGTCGAACCCCAACAAGGGGCCTCCTATATGCAACAGCTGCACGTGGCCCAGGCCGCTGAGCAGCTCGGATTCGATGCGTTCTTCCGCTCCGATCACTACCTGCGCATGGGTCCGGGCGATGCGTCTCCCGGCCCGACCGATTCCTGGGTCACGCTTGGCGCCATTGCGCGCGAGACCAGCCGCATCCGTCTCGGCACCCTCGTTGCTTCGGCCACGTTCCGTTTGCCCGGACAGCTCGCAGTGGCCGTCGCCCAGATCGACGATATGAGCAACGGTCGGATAGAACTCGGCCTCGGCGCCGGATGGTTCGATACCGAACACACCGCCTACGGCGTTCCGTTCCCCACCCTCGGCCAGCGCTTCGACATGCTCTCCGAACAGCTCGAGATCATCACCGGGATGTGGAACACACCGCTCGACTCCGAGTACTCCTTCGAGGGCGACCACTACAGCCTCATCGGCTCACCGGCCATCCCGAAACCCGTGCAGGCCGGTGGCCCGCCCATCATCATCGGTGGGTTCGGCGCGGTGCGTACCCCACGGCTGGCCGCGCAGTACGCCAGCGAGTTCAACCTGCCGTTCGCACCCATCGATCTCTTCAGCATCCAGTGCGATCGCGTGCGCGCGGCATGCGAAACCCGTGGTCGTGATCCGGAGGAACTCGTCTACTCAGCTGCGCTC
>Ga0209084_1001626_pt1 | contig 18507 bp, 19 predicted proteins | sample C_130820_MF_Meta_FD_187309 | JGI IMG/M metagenome (GOLD analysis project Ga0209084, IMG submission 187309) | Freshwater microbial communities from Lake Croche, Canada to study carbon cycling - C_130820_MF_MetaG (SPAdes) (version 2) | ecosystem: Environmental > Aquatic > Freshwater > Lake... | reverse complement strand
CGATGAGTAGAACAAAGAACAGGATTATGAAGATGGTGTTGCGCTTATTAGCGGCAATCGCCGAATACATGAACTGTGCCCGCTAACTAGAACTTGATCTCAGGTGCATTAGCAATTGCTGCAGCATCTGCAACTTCAAAGAATGCGCGCTCTGAGAAGCCCAGGCTCTTAGCAAAGAATGAGTTAGGCCAGATCTTGATTTTGGTGTTTAGTTCACGAACTCCACCGTTATAGAAACGTCGAGCAGCCATGATCTTGTCTTCGGTGTCGGAAAGTTCTGACTGAAGACCAAGGAAGTTCTGCGATGCCTGTAGCTGAGGGTAAGCCTCTGCAACAGCAAACAGTGACTTCATTGCTGACTGGAATTGACCTTCAGCCTTAGCAGCTTCTGCAGGGTTTGAAAGTGCTGTTCCTGAGATGGTTGCTGCACGTGCCTTGGTGACATTCTCAAATACACCTGACTCGTGCTTGGCATAACCCTTTACAGTTTCAACCAAGTTAGGAATAAGGTCTGCACGACGCTTTAGCTGGACGGTGATATCGCTCCATGCTTCGTCAACACGAACATTCAAACGGACAAGTCCGTTGCGCATGCTAACGAACCAAATACCCAAAACGACAATTACTGCCAATGCAATAAATAGAACTGTGTAATCCATGACTCTCCTAGATCAGGTTGCTAAGTGCAACATTGATACAAGCCTAAACAAGAATTACTTCGGACTGGAGAACTATTAGTAATCTCTCAGCGAACTGGTGCCCCCAGTGGGACTCGAACCCACACTGGAACGATTTTAAGTCGTCTGCCTCTGCCATTGGGCTATGGGGGCTATAGCGATATTGAGTTATAAAGAGAATCGGCACCTAGATTACCCCAGGTGCCGATTCGCGAAAGGTTTTAGGCCTTAGGACGCGATGCCCAGGTCTCAAAGGCTAATCGAGGATCCTTTGTTGCGCTTACAGAAACGATGTCACGCTTGAAGATGAAGTTGTTCACCCAGCCAACAATTACTCTGTGCTTACGCTCAAACATAGGCATTGCTAGCCCATGGTACACGCGGTGAGCACACCAAGCTAGGAAGCCCTTTAGAACAATGTTTCCTGACTGGAACACACCGTTGTATAGACCAAGACCTGCAACGGCACCTAGGTTCTTGTGGTTGTATTCAGAGATTCCTTCACCGCGAAGATCGGAAGCGATGTTCGAAGCCAACAGTTTTGCCTGACGAACGGCGTGCTGAGCGTTAGGGACACAGAAACCACCAACACCACCACCAGATAGATCTGGAACAGCTGAAACATCTCCTGCAGTCCAAGCACCATCAATGACAACACCTTCTTTAGCAACCTGAAGAGTTGGAAGTGCTGTAACACGACCACGCTCATCTAGAGGTAGGTCAGTGTTCTTTACAAAAGGAGATGCCATAACACCAGCAGTCCAAACGATTACATCGCTCTCAAACTTTTCACCGGTAGATAGTTCAATAACACCATCAGCAGCAGATACAAGCTGAGTGTTTAGGTGAACCTTTGCGCCACGACGATCTAGATCTGAAAGTACCCACTCAGAAGTCTTCTGTGAAACTTCAGGCATGATTCTGCCCATTGCTTCAATCAGGTGGAACTTCACATCAGCGAAGCTGATGCCTGGGTAGTAACGAATGAGGTAGCTAGCAAGGCTGCGCATTTCTGCAAATACTTCAATACCGGCAAAGCCTCCACCGACAACGACGAAGGTTAGCAATCGGTCACGCTTTGGTCCTGCTGGTAAGTTAGCAGCAACATCGAAGTTGGTAAGAATGCGGTTTCGAATTTCAATCGCTTCTTCAACTGTCTTGAGCCCAATTGCATTATCGGCAACACCTGGAATTGGGAATGTTCTAGAAACTGCACCAGCAGTTAGAACAACCTGATCGTAAGAGTGCTTTACTTCTCCAAGACCTGGAATATCCAGTGTTGCTGTCTTTGTTGCGTGATCAAGCTTGGTCATCTTGCCGTTGATGATGTTTGTGGTCTTTAGGTGTCTTCTGTGAGAAACAACAGTGTGACGAGCCTCAATAGAACCAGCAACAACCTCAGGTAGGAATGGCTGATAAGTCATGTATGGCAGTGGATCAACAAGGGTAACTTCAGCCTCACCTGCTCTTAGAAGTTTCTCTAGCTTGAAAGCTGTATAGAAACCGGCGTAACCGCCACCGACGATCAGGATTTTTTGCATGCTGGATTCCTCAAGGATTTGAAAGATTGTTGAGCGCATCAACGCGCTCCTTTGATTTTACTAGGAACTGACCTTACAAGAGCACCGACTGGGGTTAAAACCCATCTCTTCTAGAGCTAAATCTCCGATTGGGTTAACTCCAGGCCCCTTGGCCAGTGAATGGGCTGCAAGTGCATGGAGGCACTTAACACGGGTAGGCATACCGCCTGCACTGATGCCAGCCAGTTCCTCAACATGGTCAATGGCTTCACGCTCGGCTAGGTAGCTCTCGTGAGCGGCTAAATATTTAACCTTCAGTTCAGGATCTGCTTCGAGCATTTCTTGTAATTTGACCATGAAGCCAGAGGCTTCTAGCCCACTTAGCAGTGCTGAGGTGTTTGGGTGGGTTAGGTAGTAAAAGGTTGGGAAAGGCTCTCCGTGGGAAAGTCTTGGCGATGTTTGAACCACCATCGGTTTACCGCAGACGCAACGTGCTGCGATACCTAGGACATCTCGCATTGGACGGCCTAGTTGAACCTGCATCTCGGCAAGGTCAGCTTCTGTTGCAGGAGTTATTGGCATTACTTACTTGCTGTTGCCGGGTTCTTAGAGTCGCTCGGCTGATCAAGTCCTGCTTGGATCACGGACTGCATTAGCGAAGATGCCCAATCGTGCTTGGTAGTGCCAATGCTTTGTGAAATTGATCCGTTGTTTTTCTGCTTCGAAAGCATAGCGCCAACAGTTCCGGAGGTGTCACTGGTGTTGATGCCTTCGGCATCGAGCACTAGGTAACTTACTTCACCAGGAACAACATAAAATAATCTGTCTCTGGCTTGGGCACGAATATAAACCGGGTCATCCCAACGCTTCTTCTCTGCTGTGATGTTCTGTAGGTTTTTCTTTCCAGCATCAAGCTTTGCATTCAGTTGAGCAATCTGCGTTTGCATGCTGAAGTATTCGCTTAGTTGAGGACCAACTGAAAAGAAACCAATAACAATCAGAGCCAAGGTAACCATGGTCGAAGGAGTCCAAGAGAAAGCGTTAGAGATTCTTTCCCTGAGCGCGCCAGATTTAGGCTGTGCTTTCGCACGGACATCTTTCTTACCAGTTCTAGCCATGGGACTAGTCTCTAACGACTAAGCCTTAAAACGTGGGAACGCTGCGGCACCTGGGTAGTATGCCGCGTCCTGAAGCTCTTCTTCGATGCGAAGCAGCTGGTTGTATTTAGCCACTCTTTCGCTTCTAGCTGGAGCACCGGTCTTGATCTGGCCAGCGTTGGTAGCAACAGCCAGGTCAGCAATGAAGGTGTCTTCGGTCTCGCCTGAACGGTGGGAGATGATGGCCTTCATACCTGAACGCTGCGCCAAAGCAACAGCATCTAGAGTCTCAGTCAAAGTTCCAATCTGGTTTACCTTAACCAGGATTGCGTTACCTGCCTTTAGGTCAATACCCTTTTGCAGACGTGCTGGGTTGGTGACGTATAGGTCATCGCCAACTAGCTGAACCTTATCCCCTAGATCTGCAGTGATCTGAGTCCAACCAATCCAGTCATCTTCAGCTAGTGGGTCTTCAATAGAAACTAGTGGGAAGTCATTTACCAGCACTTCGTAGTACTTGATCATTTCTTCACGGGTTAGCTCTTTACCCTCGAAAGAATATCTCTCAGTCTTCTCGTCATAGAACTCAGTTGCTGCAACATCCAGTGCAAGACCGAAGTGCTTACCTAGAACATATCCAGCCTGACCAATAGCTTCAGAAATGAGTTCTAGCGCTGCACGGTTGGTCGGTAGATCAGGAGCAAAACCACCCTCATCACCAAGACCTGTAGCTAGGTTCTTTGAGTGAAGCAAAGACTTGAGTGAGTGATAAACCTCAGTACCAGCACGAAGTGCCTCACTAAATGAATCGAAACCAATTGGCACGATCATGAACTCTTGAATGTCCACTCCATTGTCAGCGTGAGCACCACCGTTGATGATGTTCATTAGTGGAACTGGAAGTGTGTATGCGTTTGGTCCACCGAGGTAACGGTAAAGCGGTTGTGCAGTTGATTCAGCAGCTGCTCTTGCGTTAGCAAGTGAAACACCAAGGATCGCATTCGCACCTAGGTGAGACTTGGTTGCAGTTCCATCTAGACGAATAAGAGCTGCATCAACCAGTCTCTGGTCTAGTGCATCAAAGTCAATCAAGCCAGTCTCATCGTGACCGATCTGGTCGATGACCGCATGAACAGCGTTTAGAACGCCTTTACCCATGTAACGCTTCTTGTCGCCATCACGAGACTCGTGTGCTTCGAAAGCACCGGTTGAAGCACCTGAAGGAACAGCAGCTCTACCGAAAGCACCATCAGAAAGAAGTACTTCTACCTCAACGGTTGGGTTACCTCTAGAGTCAAGGATTTCTCTCGCGCCTACAGCGTCAATGATGGACATGGTTCTCCTAAGAATTTTGGGGGTTTTAGATCGACATCGAATTACTTCAAGTTTAGCGTTTTACTAGTTCCCAATAGCCCTAAGCTCAAGCACTGTTGTATTGCTATTAACCAAAGCAAATTCACTGAAACCAGCACTCTGCAGGCTATCCAGCAAGATATTCAGCTTCTTAGGTCTAACCTCTAGACGAACCAGAGAACCATTAGCAATCAGCTCTTTCTGGAAAGAGAGACCCTTCTTAATGCAATCCAGAGAGCTATCCTCTAGAACCAAAACCACGCCAGCAGAAGGAACAACACCCTCAACCAGCTCAACTACTCGCTCGAAGCCAATCGAGATACCAACAGCAGGAACATCAGTTCCTAACCATCTACCAACCATGCCGTCATAACGACCGCCACCACCGATAGCGCTCCCTGACCCTGGTAGTTCAATCTCAAAGATGGTGCCGGTGTAATAACCCATACCTCTAACCAGAGTTGGATCAAATCTAAGTCTTGAACCAACAGCCTCAAAGAGAGGTTCTAGAACACTAGGAACAGAAGAAGTACTAATACCTTCTAACCAACTCTTTGCTGAATTTCCAACACCTTCACCAAAGCGTTCAGTTAGCTCTGTAACAACACCTGATATCTCAATCTTGTCCAGCTTGTCGATAATGATCATGGCTGAAGATCTATCTGCTTCAGAAACCCCTAGACCATCTAGAACCTCAGCAAGAAGCAAACGATGATTGACCCTAATTACTGAACTTTCTAAACCAATTGCATCAAGAGCAGCAAGAGAAGCAGTAAGCAACTCAATCTCAGCAAGTACTGAGTCATCACCAATAATGTCGATATCACACTGAATGAACTGACGGTATCTACCCTTTTGAGGTCGCTCTGCTCTCCAGACCGGACCCATCTGAATAGCCTTAAACACAGCAGGCAACGAAGCTCGGTTAGTTGCATAGAACCTAGTCAAAGGAACAGTTAGATCAAAGCGAAGACCTAGGTCTGCAGCTGCAAATGGATTAAGAAAATTACTTTTTCGATTGGAATGTGTATGTGGTTTTAAGAACCACTCCTCTAGATCCGAAAGCTCTAGATTCCTCTTCATTACGAAGTAGGTCAATTTTTCATTGTCCCCACCCTGACCAGATTGCAATCGGTCTATGTTCTCCAAAGCAGGAGTCTCAACCTCCTGGAACCCAAAAGACCTATAAACACCCCTAATAACCCCTAAAACACTCTCCCGCTTAGCTTTCTCGGCAGGCAGAAAGTCCCTCATACCTCTAGGTGGGTTTATGTCTTTGGCCATGGGTCAAGTTTGGCACAGACACTGCAAATGTCAGGCGAGCAACCTAGACTTTTGGCTAAGAGATTAAGGGGAACCCATGGAAATCAAATACCACAGTCATCGCCACGCACTTGAGATTCTTGAAGGCGTAGAAGAGTACGACCAGTTGTGGAATGAAATTCAGACTGCCATATCGAACGTTACTGATGAAAAATTAGCTAACCATTTTCGGGCAAATTACGAAGGTCAACCAACCAAAAGCTTGTCGAGATCGATCAACTCGTTGCTAAAAGAAGAATTCACCAAACTTGGATGGACTCCTGAAAGTTACATCTTTGGTGAATCTGAGTACGGGGAACACACCTGGAGATTAGATTTTGCAAAACGTGTCGATTTAACGGACTTAGACGTGAATAATGAAACTAAAACAATTGAAAGTGGAATTTCCATTGAAGTTGCATTCAATCACGGTGGCTCTATAGCTTGGAATTTACTGAAGCCCGTAATTGCCTCGGAAATAAATCATGTACCAAAACGTATCCAGACTGGAGTCGGAATTGTGATTTGTGCGACTGATGGACTAAAGCAGGCTGGAGGCTTTGACAGTGCGATTGGCACCTATGACCAGTTCATATCAAACCTTCGCCCGTTGAGAAACATACTTACAGTTCCGGTGCTAATTGTTGGGCTTGAAGCACCAAAAACTTTCAGAATGATGGTAGAAAAACGAGGCAACCAAAACTTCGGCTCGATTGTAAATTTGAGGTAGGGCTATTTTCCTAAGTCCGAAGCAATAACTTTTCCAACTTTTTCAATCAAACCGATTACTAGAGCGTTACCCATGAAGAATGCTCTTCGTATGTCGCTTATTGGCTCACCTTCAGAACCAGTAGAAGTCCAGCCATCCGGGAATCCGTTTAAACGCTCTAGTTCGATTGGAAGAAGACGTCTGTGGCGGGTTCCGATTCTAATAATGTGTTTGAAACGCGAAGGGGTATTGCCGCCTTCTCCTGTAAGAATTGTTCGGCTTGGCTTTTCCAGCGAGTCAGGAAATGCCATCTTTCCCTCAGAATAAAAATATTCAACGCCTGAAGCCTTGTGGGTTCTGGCAATCGACTTAGCGCCTTTTAGATACTCCCACTCCGAAAGTCTTTCTTTATCAATCCAGTACTCTTTAGGGACGTCACTAGACTCGACCAAAATATCTCCAAGAGTCAGTTTGTGGCCTTTGTAGTTCGACTTAGTTTTGGCTGTCCAAACTTTGCCATCACGATAAACACCTGTATCCAGGAATGGGCTTATTTTTCCAGATTTGTTGAAGTTGTCCGTGATTACTTCAGGATCAACATCAAGCTCAAAGGGCTCAGCGATAGAAACGGGGCTAAAACTAAAGGCCCTAGACAGAATTCCAGTTTTGAACATATAGTTCTCAGGGTCCGACTTGTTCCACTTAGCTAAGTCATTCCTAGTGGCAACGATAAATACTCTGATTCGCCTTTGTGGAAAACCCTCTTCAGCTGCATTCATCAAACGCCACTCAATTGTGTAACCAAGGTCACCAAGAGTTCGAAGCATGATTGCAAAGTCTCTTCCTCGTTGCGAAGCTGGAGACTTTAATAGTCGGTCCACGTTTTCAAGGAAAACAAACTTAGGTTTATGATGAGCTACCAACTTGTAAATTGACCACCAAAGAACACCTTTTTTACCTTCAAGTCCTTTAGAGGAGTTCAAAGATTTGGCTACAGAGTAGTCCTGACAAGGGAACCCACCAACGACTAAATCAACCTTTGGGATTTCCTTTGACTTACCTTCGGCAACTCTGTCCACAACAACTTGGATGTCCTCATTGGAATGACCCACTTCTCCAAAGTTAGCTACATAAACACTTGAAGCATGCTGAGCCTTGGTTGAAGGTTCCCATTGATTAGAAAAGATGGTCTCGAAACCGGCCTTTTCTAGACCGATACGAAAACCCCCGACGCCGGCGAATAACTCAGCTACGGTACCTACAGGTTTCTTATTTGCCATGACTCTCCTAGAAGGATCGTATATGATCCCACTGACTTATTGGGGATCTCACGCCGTGTCGATCGAAATTCTCTTCTAATCCTCAACCCCAATAACCCCAGCATCACTAGCAGCTAGGACTTCTGCTTTTCTGATGTCGTCGGAGAGGTCTCTGACTGCTGTTCTTAGGGCTCGTTCTGGGTCTAGGTCTTTGGATTTAGCTGCTTGGACTATGGCTAGGAGGAGTGCTCCTAGTTCTTCTTCTGTGTTTAGTTGGATTGGGGATTCAGCTTCTTTATCTAGCAGGTTGATCTTGTGGGCTTTACCTATTACTTTGCTGGCGAGAGCTAGAGCAGGTAGTGCTTGAGGGATACCGTCAAGTACTGAGGCTCTCTCAGGCTTCTCTTTCTGCTTGTGGTTATCCCAGTTGAGCATTACATCGTCACCTGTTTTAGCTTTGTATTTCTCTAGTTCTTCAGGAGTACCGAATACGTGAGGGTGTCTACCCTGCATCTTCTCTCTGGTGAATTTAGCCACATCTTGGATGTTGAAAGGTTCACCAAGAGAGCCTGACTGAGCTAGATCTGAGTGGAATACCACTTGGTAAAGAACATCTCCTAGTTCTTCTAAGACATCTTCTCTAGTGCCGGACTCTATGGCATCAATAAGCTCATAGGTTTCTTCAAGTAAGTATTGAACTAGAGACTCATGAGTTTGTTCAGCATCCCAAGGACATCCTCCTGGAGATCTAAGAGTGTTGGCTGTTTGGATTAGTTTTTCTAGTTCGCTCATGGTGCTAGTTTGCCAGAGGCCGGGGATAACTAGAGCAGGGCTCGGTGGATTCGAATACCTTGTTTGAATGAGTAGAGGTCCGCTAAGAGCTGTTGAAACAATTGCTTTTAGTAAACATCTAGAGAACCTCCCAGAGCCCGTTCGAGTAGTGGTCTGGGTAGCGATTGAAAGTATCCTCTTAGACCAGGGTATGGATCTAGCAAATGGAAACTGGCTGAAGTATGTCGGAGATGGCGTATGGGAGTTTCGAATAGGAAAGAACGTCAAAGCGGTTTATTCCAAAGCTGGGTTTCTCAAAAGTGCGCAAGCCGCAAACTTTTCTTTACTAATCAGAGTTTTCTGCGGATTTGAAGACGGTCTCATTGTCTTGCTGGGGTGTTATGACAAACAGAGATACTCGAGTGGCAAAAGACAATCAGCAGCAATTTATTCAGCAAAGCGCGAGTTGTTGACATACCGAGGAAGGTAATGAATGATTACATACATGAAATCAAAAGAATACCTAGATTTTCAGGAAGCGACTGCGGAACGAGTCAAGAAGTTGACGCCAGAGGGAAAAGCTCTATGGGACCAATTGCAGCTAGAGGTTGAAGCGAAGAATTTTCGAAAGGTTTTCGGTCAAACCATCTGCCAGCGCAGAGAAGCTCTAGGTCTAAGCCAAAGAGAGCTTGCAACATTGGCAACAGTTAGTCAGAGAGATGTAAGCCACATCGAACAAGGCAAAGCCAACCCAACGCTTACAACTCAGGTCAAATTACTTTCAGCTCTAGGGCTAACTCTCGCTATTGAGGCGAAGTAAAGACTGAGCTTAGGAATACCCAAGTCCAGTCGATTAGATCCCGATCTTGCAGGAACTCACCTGATTTATCTTTAGGGGCTGGGACTGTGAGTTGTTTAGCTGTTGCTAGGTATCTCAAACCTGGATACTGGTGGCTCAGTCTGATTTGTTTGGCTTCATCCAACTCAACAGGTGAAATCTTTACCTGATTACCAATCAGCATTACATCTTTTAGATTCAGACGGTTGCACTGCTGTCTTAGTTCTGTGACATCGATCAGGTTCTTCACTGACTGTGGTGCTTTACCGTATCGATCTTCTAGTTCAGCCAGAATCTTCTCTAGCTGTTCTCTAGTTCCAAGTTCACCGCTTGCTGCAGAGAGCTTGTGATATGCCTCTAGCCTTAGTCGTTCTGAATCGACGTATTCGATTGGGATGTGGGCATCCAGTGGGATCTCTAGTTTTAGTTCAGCAGGAGATTCATGTTTGATGCCCTTGAACTCATCAACAGCTTCACCAATCATTCGAAGATATAGATCGAACCCAACTCCGGCTATGTGACCTGACTGTTCACCACCGAGCAGGTTACCTGCGCCTCTGATTTCAAGGTCTTTGAGCGCTACCTGCATTCCCGAACCTAGTTCATTGTTAGCTGCGATGGTTGCCAGTCTGTCTAGAGCAAATGGCGATAGTGGCTTATCTGGAGAGTGGAAGAAGTATGCGTATGCACGTTCTCTAGATCTGCCAACTCTCCCTCTGATTTGATGAAGTTGAGAGAGTCCAAAATTCTCTGCTCGATCAACAATCAGGGTATTGGCATTTGGAATGTCAATTCCAGCTTCAATGATTGTTGTCGAGACTAGGACGTCGTATCTTCTCTCCCAGAAGTCAATAACTACCTGCTCCAGTTGTCCTTCGTTCATTTGACCGTGAGCAACTGCAATCCTTGCTTCAGGAACTAGTTCTGCTAATTGAGAGGCAACCTTATCGATGCTCTCAACTCGGTTGTGAACAAAGAACACCTGGCCCTCTCGGATAAGTTCTCGGTGAATAGCAGCTGCAACCTGCTTATCGTTGTATGGGCCAACGTAGGTCAGGATTGGGTGACGCTCTTCGGGAGGAGTTGCCAGTGTTGACATCTCTCTGATCCCGGTTATTGCCATCTCTAGGGTTCTAGGAATAGGGGTTGCTGACATTGAGAGCACGTCAACGTTTGTCTTTATGTCTTTTAGTTTTTCTTTGTGTTCAACACCAAAGCGTTGTTCCTCGTCGATGATGATTAGTCCTAGATCTCTAAACTTCACTCCAGAAGAGAGCAGTCGGTGAGTTCCAATCACAACATCAATCTCACCGGTAGCAAGAGCAGCAATTGTTTCTTTAGATTCTTTAGCGCTTTGGAATCTAGAGAGTGCTCTAACATTCACAGGGAAACCAGCGAAGCGTTCAATGAAGGTTTCAACGTGCTGACGAACAAGCAAGGTAGTTGGAACCAAAAGAGCAACCTGCTTGCCATCTTGAACAGCTTTGAAGGCTGCTCTGATAGCAATCTCCGTCTTACCGTAACCAACATCACCCGCTACCAGTCTGTCCATTGGAACTGGCTTTTCCATGTCACGTTTGATTTCTTCAACAGTGTTTAGTTGGTCTGGGGTTTCGACGTAAGGGAAGCTATCTTCCATCTCTCGTTGCCACGCTGTGTCAGGTAAAAAGGCATGCCCCTTAGCGTTCATGCGCAATGAATAAAGCTTGACCAGGTCAATGGCGATCTTACGAACAGCTTTTCTGGCGTTGCCCTTAACTCTTGACCAGTCAGAGCCACCCATCTTGGAAAGCACTGGTGCTTCCCCACCAACATACTTAGTCAAGAAATCTAACTGATCTGTTGGAACGTAGAGAACATCGCCCTTCATTCCTCGTTTAGCAGGTGCATACTCAATAACTAGATACTCTCTGGTGTTTTTAGCGGAGCCAACACCCATCTGTCTCTGCACCATCTCCACGAATCTGCCGATGCCGTGAATCTCATGGACAACATAATCGCCTGCCTTCAGAGCAAGTGGGTCAACTGCCTGTCCGCGTTTAGCAGCAAGCCTTGGCTTCTTTACTGGAACATAACCTGAACTTCTGCCAAAGAAGTCACTGTCAGTTAGCAGAATCAGTTTGGCTTCATCTGAGACAAAACCTTTTCTAATTGGCGCTTGGATGACAAGAACTTTCTCACTTTGGTTGGCAACTTCAGTAATTGATTCAGGAACCTCTAGGGCTAGTTCATTAGCGATGTTGTTAGCAGTGAGGATCTCAGTAATGCGAAGTGCAGTTCCATGAGCCGGGGCAGCAACAACTACCTGCATCCCCTGGCTTAGTTGGTCGATGATGTAATCGGTTGGTTCAACTGCTAGTCCTTTGAAGTTAGGAACTTCTAGTAAATGAAGGTTTAGTTGTTTCTCTTCATCAACTAGGAACTGAGAAATGCTAACCAGTGAGCGCTTGCCGATGTTGACTGTGAAATCATGCAGCGTTCTAAAGCCACCAGAGGATAGATCGATGGGAGCCTTTGCTCCCTCGATGGCGGCATCCCAGGCTGCATGGAGAAACTCTTCGTTAGTTTCAATTAGGTTGGCAGCTCTTGCCATCGACTTCTCGGGTGAGAGTAATGCAACATAGGAATCTTCAGATAGGTAATCAGTTATCTGCCCTAGCTTGTCAACAAGTGCTGGAGCTAATGACTCCATGCCATCAACTGGAATGCCTTCGGCAATCTTGGCAAGCATCGTGGTTAGGTTTGGGAACTCGTGCTGCATCTGCCTTGCTCTGGAGGCAACATCTGGTGTGATGATGATCTCTCTTGCAGGGTAGAGAGTGAGTTCGGTGGGTTTCGTTTCTAGCGATCTCTGGTCAGCAACACTGAATTCACGCATCTCTTCTAGTTCGTCACCAAAGAATTCCAGACGAACAGCGTGTGCTGCTGTAGTTGGGAAGATATCTAGAATTCCACCACGAACAGCGAACTCTCCACGCTTGGTTACCATGTCGACTCGCTGATATGCGATCTCAACAAGTTTGAGTGAGAGCTCTGGCAGGAGGTAGTCATTGCCGGTTACTAAATACAGTGGTGGGTAATCAGCCAGTCCTAGGAACACTGGCTGCAGTGCTGCTCTAACTGAGGCAATTACAAAAACAGGATGCTTTGCTGGTTGTTTTTGTAATTCGTTTAGGCGGTGCAAGACCTTTAGTCTCTTGCCCACCGTCTCGGCAGACGGTGAGAGTCTTTCGTGCGGGAGGGTCTCCCAGGAGACAAACTCAAGTACTTCTGCCTCTGGCTCCACTAGCTTTAGGAAATCAGCTAGATCTTCGGCTTCACGGCCGGTGCTGACAACAACTAGTACCTGCTGGGAGAGCTTCTTCTGCTCTCTGATTTTGTTGATGGTTGCCAGAATCCAGGGCTGAGCACCAGCAGGTGCAACTATCTCTAAATGCTTGTCATTTAGGTGTTTATTGATGGCTGCGAAGGAATATGCATCTGAAACGCGTGCGACAAGGCGCGAGCACCCCTCAGATTCCTTATGCGCATCCATGGGATAAGTCTAAGTTGATTCAGGTGTTAGCCAAACATGTCGTCCATGTCATCCATGCTCACCCAAGTGTGGGTTGGAGTTGTCTTGGATTCGACCATCGAAATGAAGTCCTGAGCTAGTCCGTCCTTCAATTTGAATTCAACAAAGGTAATCAAATCTAGTTCGGTGTTGTAACCGTGTTCTTTGGCCCAGGTTTCAATCAAACTGATGTTGACATCGTGCCAGCACTCACCGTAGCCATCTTTGTAGTATTTGACGATCTCTGTCTCATCATCAAAGGTGAGGTCGAAGTAACCCTGTTTGTACGTTTGGGATATTTGTCTTTTCATGTATTCCCCTTTCTCTTATATATCCATTATGAGAAGAGGGACTGACATTTGACTATGCGGAGTGATAGACCTGCTGGGCTTCGGTAAGTCCTTTAGTCACAATTGCTTCAACAGCATCGGCTGCGATTTCTAAGGTTGTCGGCAATTCTTTTTTCTCTGTTGAAGAGAAATCTTTTAGCACAAAGTCCGATACTTCCATGTTGCCCGGTGGTCTTCCGATACCGACTCTTACCCTGATGAAGTCATTGCCAATTGCACTGATGATATCTCGAAGTCCATTGTGACCGGCATGGCCACCAGAGAACTTGATTCTGATCTGCTGAGAGTCGATGTCTAATTCATCGTGGATCACGATTAGCTGTTCTGGCTTGAGGTCATAGAACTTTAGGAGGTTCGCTGTTGGGCCGCCTGAGGTGTTCATGTATCCGAGCGATTTAGCAAGGACTAGTTTTGGGGCATCAAAGCCTTGGCCTAGTTTTGTTTCGGCAACAAGAGCGTGCGCTTTATGAGATTTGAATGTTGCGTTGGTTCTTTTAGCTAGAACGTCTAAGACCATCTGACCGACATTGTGCCGATTGTGAGAATAGTCGGGCCCGGGATTACCGAGCCCGACTATTAGATAAGTCTTGTTAGAGATAATTACTCAGCCTTAGGAGCTTCTGCAGCAGCAGGTGCGGCAGCCTCTTCTGATGCGCCTGCACCGGTTGCAACAACAGTTGCAACTAGGACGTGGTCATCAAGGTCAAGCTTTGCTCCAGCTGGAAGTTTGATGTCTCCGGCTGATACGTGGAAGCCAACGCCTTCCTTGTTGAAAACAACTTCAACGAATTCAGGGATGGTGGTTGCGTCAACTTCTAGCTTTAGAGTCTTGTGCTCAAGATCAATTACAGTTCCTGACATTGACTCACCAATGACGTGCACTGGAACTTCAACGTGAACTCTTTCACCCTTTACGATCTCAACAAGGTCAACGTGCTCGATAACCTGAGTAACAACATCCTTAGAAGCGCTCTTTACCAGTACTGTCTCGGTCTTGCCGTTTAGTTCTAGCTCGATGATGGCGTTCTTGTGACGAAGCACAAGTGCAATCTCGTGAGCTGGAAGAGTGATGTGTCTAGGCTCTGAACCGTGACCGTAGATTACAGCCGGTGTTCTACCAATTGCGCGCTCTTTGCGGGCTGCGCCTTTACCGAACTTAGTTCTAAGTTCGCCAACTAGTTTGTTTTCTGACATGAGTTTTCCTTTTTCTTTGGTGTTCAACTCAAGCGTTTTACGCGAGGAACCTTGACCATAAGATCTTGACCCCGTCGATTACGGTTACGATTTGTAACCCTCGCCGTTGTTTCTAGGCAAGTCTAGTTCTCAGTTGCGCCCATGGCAACCCGGCGAACTGCATACCTAACTAGCACTGCAATCACAAGGATGACGGTGCTGATCTGAACGGCAGGGCCGGGCACATTGGTAAGCAGTAATACACAGAGCAGGAAGCCAAGAATGGCAAAGATACGGGGTTGTCTGCGCTCCTCTTTGGGTTGCATGAAGGCTGAGATGTGCCCGATTGCGTAGTAAAGCAGTACTGAGAAGCTCGAGAAGGCAATCACCCACTGGGTGTATTGGGATGTTTCAATCAAAGTGATTGCACCGACAGCAATCAGGACTTCAGCCAACCAAGGTGCACCAAACCGGTTGCGCTTTGCAAAGGCTTTAGGTAGTTCCTTATCCTCAGCCATGGTGGCTGCTGTTCTAGAAACTCCAGCAAGAAGTGCAAGGATTGAGCCAAGGCTTGCTCCAACAACCACTAAATCAATCAACCAGGTTGGGAACCAGGAAGCGGTAATGCTTGCCATGGATTCAAAGACTGCAGCCGGGACTGCTTCATTACTTGGCTGGAGAATTCCGATGAAGACGATTGTGATTAGTAGGTAAATCACTAATACCGCACTTAGCGAAATAGCAATTGCCTTAGGAATATTCTTCTTCGGATCTCTTACCTCATCGCCCAGGGTAGCCACTCTTGCATAGCCTGCGAAGGCGAAGAAAATCAGTGATGCTGCAGAGAGAGTGGAGAGGCTAGCTGAAGGAATGAGCATGCTTGTGCTGAAGCTACTCCCACTGAGTCCATGAGCAAAACCTGTGGTGATGCTAAAGACAATAAAGCTGATCGTTGTGATTGCTAATACTGCGGCCATCTGAGCAGTTCGATTGATACCTAACAGGTTAAGAAATGTCATAACTAACACTGCAGCAACTGCAGCTGGCCAGCCCTGAACTCCTGGTAGTAGATAGGTTTCGATGATGATGGCGATTGCTGCAATCGAGGCAATCTTGCCAAAGACAAAAGAGAAGCCAGCTATGAAACTAAATTCTTTAGGCAAATAGACTCTGGCGTAACTATAGACACCGCCGGCTCTAGAGACATGGCTAGCAAGCTGATAGACAGAGGCTGCATTAAGGCTTGCAACAAGAGCAGCTAGGGCTAAGGCAATAAATATTTGATCATTGGCTTTTTCCCACGCGGTTGACCAAACAAAGAAGACACCGGCTCCGAGCATCGATGCCAAACCAATAGCAACTGCTCCAACCAGAGATAGTTGTTGCGGTTTAGACGTGGCCATCAAACAGGCTGGTGACACTGTCGTCGTTGAATACTGATGAGATGGCTCTTGAGATCAGCGGAGCGATGGACAGCACAGTTAGCTTCTCAAACTGCTTAGATTTATCAATTGGCAAAGTGTTGGTGACAATCACGTTGTCAACATCAGGTCCTGATAAACGTTCAACTGCAGGATCGCTGAAAACAGCGTGAGTTGCAGCGACGATGATTCGACCAGCACCGTTATCACGAAGTGCTTTAGCAGCAGCAACGATTGTTCCTGCAGTATCGATCATGTCGTCAACCAAGATACAGACGCGACCTTCGACTTCACCAACAAGTTCATTCACCTGCACTTGGTTTGGCTTATTTGGGTCACGACGCTTGTGAATGATGGCAAGTGGTGCACCTAGGCGGTCTGCCCAGATATCTGCAACCCGAACACGACCTGAGTCAGGAGAAACCACGGTTAGGTTATCTGATCCAAAGGTTTGCTTCACATAGTCAGCAAGAAGTGGAAGTGCCCAAAGGTGATCCACTGGACCATCAAAGAAACCTTGAATCTGTGGTGAGTGTAAGTCAACTGACATTAGGCGGTCAGCTCCAGCAGCTTTGTATAGGTCAGCAACTAGACGAGCAGAGATTGGTTCACGTCCCTTGTGTTTCTTATCCTGTCTGGCGTATGGGAAGAAAGGAGAGACAACTGTGATGCGCTTAGCGCTTGCTCGCTTTAGAGCATCAATCATGATCAGCTGTTCCATTAACTGGTCATTGATTGGAGCAGAGTGTGATTGCAGAACGAATGCGTCAACGCCACGAACGCTTTCTTCGAAGCGAACAAAGATTTCCCCATTGGCAAAGTCATATGAGGTTGTTGGGACAACCTCGGTGTTGAGGAGGGTTGCTACTTCCTGAGCAAGCTCTGGATGTGCTCTTCCGCTGGCTAGTACCAAACGCTTCTGTCCGGTTGATTTAATCTGCACTGCGGTCTCCTGTTTTCTTATTCTTTGGCTTCTTGAGCTGCCTTGGCTGCTGCTGTATTACTTCGTTTAGCTAGCACCCAGTCGGCTAGGTTGCGTTGCGGAGCAACGTTCATCCCTAGATCTCCAGGCTGCACATCTTTACGAACAACAGTTCCGGCTGCAGTGTATGCACCATCACCTATCGTAATTGGAGATACGAAGACGTTGTGCGCACCAGTTCTAACGTGCGAACCAATGGTGCTGTGGTGTTTGTTGACACCATCGTAGTTAGCAAATATCGTGCCTGCTCCGATGTTGCTGTGCTCACCGATGGTGGCGTCGCCAACATAAGAAAGGTGAGGAATCTTTGAGCCAGCGCCAATCTTGGCGTTCTTAGTTTCAACGAAGGTGCCAATCTTGCCACCAGCTCCAAGATGAGTGCCAGGACGCAGGTATGAGTATGGACCGACAGTTGAGCCTGCTTCAATTACAGAACCTGAGATGTGGGATTTGATAATCGAAGTGTCTTCACCGACTTGAGTATCTTCCAAGGACACTTCAGGACCGACAGTTGAACCTCTACCAATGCTGGTGATTCCCTTTAGGTGAGTACCAGGTAGCAAGGTGACATCTTCGCCAAGGGATACGGTGATGTCGATAAAGGTAGTTTGCGGGTCAGTAATCGTAACTCCTGAGTGCATCCAACCTTCACAGATTCTTCGGTTTAGCTCACTGCTGACTTGCTGAAGTTGGACCCTGTTGTTGACTCCCGCTACCAACCAGTTATCTGAAACCTGGAGCGCTTGAACTGCTTTGCCTGATTTCAGGATCTCTGTTGCGGCATCAGTTAGATACTTCTCACCAACTGCATTGTGAGTTCCGATTGCTGCAAGGGCATTCTTTAGAGCGTCAAAATCAAAAACATAGACTCCAGCGTTTACCTCAGTGATCTCTAGTTCGTCATCGGTTGCATCGCGGTGTTCAACGATTGAGGTGAACGAACCTTTGTCATCTCTGACAATTCGGCCATAGCCAGTTGGGTCATCAAAGACAGCAGTTAGCAAAGTAGCGCCTGCCCCACTTGAAAGATGAACATCTAACATCGCTTCGATGGTGTTCACATCAAGTAGTGGGACATCTCCACTGGTAACTACTACCGCTCCAGAGAAATCAGCAGGTAAGACATTCAGTCCACATTCAACAGCGCGTCCGGTGCCAGGGATTTCATCCTGGTGAGCGATGTGAGTCTTTGGGTAGAAAGCATTGATGTATGCCTCAAGAATGTCTTTTTCATGTCTAATTACTGGAATAACATAAGCAGCACCGAGAGAGGTTGCGGTTGCGAGTGTGTGACCGAGCATAGGTAAACCAGCGATCTCATGCATCACCTTAGGCGTTGCTGATTTCATCCTGGTGCCATTGCCAGCTGCCAATACGACAACGGCTAAGTGCGCTTCAGTCATTGAACCTCCATTGTCTTACGCTGCTCCCCCAGGATTCGAACCTGGACCGAACACCTCCAAAGGGTGCCGTGCTGCCGTTACACTAGGGAGCATTGTGTT